>OIWT01000005.1_pt1 | contig 290051 bp, 210 predicted proteins | sample 1587701 | NCBI WGS metagenome assembly OIWT01 (sample SAMEA3888904, study PRJEB22519) | human gut metagenome | biome: human gut; feature: human-associated habitat; material: faeces | place: Denmark | collected 2009
ACCAAAGGAGATAAGCGTGCGGCCTGTCTTGTTCCTTTCACGGTTCTTGCGGCTGCCACCGACCATGTTGTAATACGTGTGCGCCTGTTTCATAATCTCGCTTTTGTTGTACTTCGTTGCTTCCATATCTTTGCTATTGGTTTTGTTTGATGATGCAAAGGTATAGTTATCGCTTTACATGTATAAATATACGAGAAATATTTCACTTTACATTAACTTTATTTATGAATAGCAATCACTTTACATAACAAAATCAATGTATTTTTGCATAAACAAAATAATGAAAAGTTATGCCTTTACGAATTAAAGAAGTTATCAAGGAACGAGGAACAACAGTACAAGACCTTGCAGAACGAATGGGAATAACCCGTGTAGGATTAAGTCAGCATATCAATGGAAATCCAAGCGTGGAAGTATTGGAAAGAATCGCATCCGCTATCGGATGCCCGGTAACGGAACTATTTGAGCAACCAAATAAAGACGTTCTTTCCCTCACCTGTCCCCATTGCGGTAAGTCAATAACATTAAAAGTTGAATGAGTATGAGCAAGACATTCAATATCTATTGCGATGAAAGTACGCACTTGATAAATGACAGGCATCCATATATGCTTTTAGGATATGTAAGTATTGCATATCCACAAATAAAGATGGCAAGGGAGCAAATTAAAGCTATCAAAGCAAAGCATAATTACGTAGGTGAGCTGAAATGGACTAACGTACATGATGCAACATATCCAATGTATAATGAACTCATCGATTATTTTTTCATGACAGACATGAAGTTTAGAGTTGTCATTGTAGATAAATCTCAGATAGATGAAACACGTCCTGAATACACATTCAATGATTTCTATTTTAGAATGTATTATCAACTTCTGCATCATCTGACTGATATGGGAAATGAATACAATGTGTTTTTCGATATAAAGGACACGTGTAGTCATAATAAGCTCCATAAGTTGCAAGAAATTTTAAGATGGAACTCCTCTATTAGGCACTTTCAATTCATTCGCTCTCACGAAAGTTACTTTGTACAGTTAGCGGATATATTGATGGGGGCCATAAATTATAATTTGCGAATTGAAAAAGGCGATGTAGAAGGCAAGGTTATTGCCAAAAGGAAAATTGTAGATAAAATACGAGAACACGCAAGTATTTCATTGAATGAAACAACCCCGTTATTTAAGAAAAAGTTTAATCTATTTTTCATTTCGCTAAAATAACAATTATGCCATTCAATTTATTAAAGAAATACCCGGAGCTGCTTGAGATTTTACATTTGAATGAATATCAACGTAAAGAATCTCTTATGAGAATCTACAAAAGAGATATAGAAGATAATCCAGACTTCAAGTTTAAGGGAAAGCAAATCTATCCCATCAAATCGGACGGAGAAGCTGACATGGGACGTCAATTTATGCACCTCACTTGCGAAGAAACACAAGAAACAGATGAGAACGGCAATTTACTTCCACCCAAGCGGATTTTTGAAAAAGACCGCTCCCAACGGTTACATTGGATTAATCATCACATTCAAGAATTGTCTCCCGAAAACATAGAGGTCTTCAGCGTAACAGAACGTGACCAAAGGAAGCGTTGCGATGTTACTAAAACATACATTTATGATAAAAAAGAGAAATACGTGATAGTCCTTGAATGCCAAAGAAAAAGCTCTTATTACTTATTGACAGCTTATTACTTGAACAAAAAATATGCGGAAAAAGGCATAAAGAAGAAAATGAGGAAGCGATTACCAAACATTGAATAAAAACGCAGGGCTCAGATTTATATCAAGATAAACCGAACCCCGAAACTCCTTCTATTTATAGATGAGCATTGCAAAGATACGCTGATATATTTAAATATGCAATATTTTTTGCATCATGATTGTGTTATTTAACACTGTAATATAAAATTAGCGCCCCTGCTTCATAATCAAAAGAGGGGCGTTTTTGCTATAATATATCCAATAAAAACATAACTATTTTGCTATATTCATAAAAACTCATATCTCCATTGATACAAGGGTGGCCTACCTTTCACTGTGTGGGTCATGTTGGGTCAAAATGCACGTGGCTCAATCTTGCACGGGTGGCGGTTTGGCCATCCGTTTTTTCATAGCAAACTCCCATCCTATCTAAGGGAGATTTCCTCTATTTGAATTTGACGAGATAGGCATCTGAAAGAATATCCCATTTCCCTATTGAAACGCCCAAAAAGGTAGATTGTTTGAATCTGTAGGCAATATGTAGGTAGGATATCTATAAATAAATCCTCTAAACTACTTTTAATTAGTAGATTAGAGGATTTGATTAGTGCGCCTGATAGGACTCGAACCTACACGCCGCGAAGCACCAGATCCTAAGTCTGGCGTGTCTACCAATTTCACCACAGGCGCGGTAAGACGGCTGCAAAGATAGAAAGATTTATCGGCTTGGCCAAATTATCGTTTCAGAAATTCTCGGGCGGCTTCTATCATCGTATCTTTGTTGCGTGCCAGGTCTTCTTGTGTGAGCGATACGCAAGTGTCCGGTTTGATACCGAACTCGATTTGGTTCATTCCGGCATCGTACATCGGACAGGCGGAGAAGCGGACAGACCATCCGTTGGGGAGTTCGGAAGAAAAGGGGAGACCGGAACCGCCGCCTGTGCGGTCGCCCATAATGGTGACCAAGGGGCATTCCTTCATATCGCGTACGAAAGTATTGGTGGCACTATAACACGAACGGTTGGTCAGCACGACGGCTTTCTTTTGCCAGCGTATGCCTTTCGACGGTTCGATGTATTCGGCTTCGGGGGACGAAAAATCGTTGTGTCCCGTTCCGGTTTTATGGGCGATGTAGCCTACCAGTCGTTTTTCGTTGGTGAACCGTTCGGCCAATCGTTCGGCGTAGGTCAGCGTGCCGCCGGAATTGTTGCGTACGTCCACAATCAGTCCGTTGCACAAGCGCAGATAATACATGACTTCATCCAGATTGCCTTCACCGATGCCGGAGCTGAAGCTTCCATAATATATATAACCGATGTTGTCGTCGAGAATCTTGTAATACATGCCGGCGGCGATGCGGTAGTCCGTACCCAAATAAACTTGGTGGATGCTGTCGTTGAAATTACTCGGGTAGTCCTCATGCCAGCTCCAGTAACGGCCTACGTCGGCTGCGGAATAGAGGTTGACGTGGCCGTCGCGAAGTTCGGACAGCATGTCGCACAAGACTTCGAATAGTTGGGCGGAAGTCATTCCGTCATGTACGCGCGGACGGTATTTGGCATATACCTCGTTCCATGGCAGACATCCTTCCTGCGCCTTGTAATCGTGGAAACAGTATTGGGTGTCGATAATGCGCCAAAGCGTCTCGAAATTATTGACCGGCGTGTTATCCGGCTCTTCTTCACGAATGCAACTCGGGCAGAAAAGCAGGGCGAGAATGGCGCAGAATATAAAAAAGATGTAATGTTTCATACCGATGGTGGGTTACAGGATAAACGGGCGGTGTTGCGGCTCTTTGCGTTTGACGAAGCTGAAATGCTTCACGTAGCCTATCATGAAACTATGGTTCCAGATATGGCTGCGCAGTCCGTTCACACGACTTTGGCGGATGTCGCACAAATAGCCGGCCCGGAACGTAAATCCCGCAATGGGAAAGTCCAATGTCAGGAAATGGCGCATGGACGGTGCGTTGCCCGGATAAGTAAAGCATACGTTGCGGTCGTAGTTGCCTAATGACATCTCATAGTAAGACTGTCCGTAGCGTGGGGAGAACATGGCTCCGACGAACGGCAGGCTGGTTTGGTAGCGGGCGGTGAAAGGTACTTTGCGGATATGGAACGGGTAGACGGCCATCAAGGATGCGTCTATGTCGATGTCAGCCTTGGCCTGTACCGGATTGTTGGAATTACGGTTGTTGTAAATCGCTCCCAGTCCGGCATGGACTTCTCCTCCGGCCATCAGCCGCAACCGTCCGCCTACGACCCAGTTGTAATGCCAACCGATGGAATAATTCATCTTGCCCCCCAGTTCGTCGGAGTTTCCGGCCCGGTTGGAGGTATAACAAAAAAATCCGTCGAGGATGCTTTGTGTCGTGATGCGTCCGTCTAACCAGTGGGTTTTACGTAAGGTCTCATGCAGAATGCTCAGGTGAGGCCCGGTATAAGTGGAGGGAGACAGGTAAGTCTCGTATAGGCTTGTGCGTCCCACGCCGAAGAGTGTGGCGTGTGTCGTATAGCGGTTTTCCGGAAGGGGGGGCGGCACTTGGGCTTGGCATGGCCTGATGCCAAGAAATGTCCCTATGGCTAATAAGAAAATGAGTGCCCGCTCCCTGACGGAGCGGGACATTCGGAACGAAACGGTTGTATAGGCCGGTAAGAGGTGAGACATATTATTCGTCTTCAAAAAGTTTCATTTGCCCGGTAAGCTCATCCACGATGTCGCTTTGGCTTTTACCGGCATCCGGATCCAGATTCTCCTTTTCCGTGTCTTTTTCTTCCGTTTCTCCCGCCACTGCTTCTTCTGTTTCCGGTTCCGGGCGGCGTATGGGTTCCAGTTCGGTAATGGTTTCCGTATCGAACGTAGTGAGCCGTTTGCCTTTCGCTTTGAAACTCTTTACGCCGATGAAACTTTCTGCATCAATTTCCTGCGGGTCGCGGAAACTGTCGTGCCCGCCGAACGTGATTTGCAACCTTGGATAGGCTTCGTCCGTGAGCAAGACGAAGCGGCTGTCCTTGTTTTCTCCCATGAAACTTTGGGGCTTGGTACTCGGTTCGAACGCAAAACGCTTGACGTAGGGATAACCTTGCTGGTCGGCATCGTAGAGAACGGCACACCATATCTTGTCCGGTGAGAACTTTTCGATACGGAGTATACCCGGTTCATAATGGTTGTTTACGTCGAAATTGGTCGTGTAGAACTCTCCGCTTTTCAGGATGACCAAAATCAGGTCTTCGCTGTGGAACTCACCCAGATATTCTCCCCGCTCATCGTAATTCAGGCGGTTGACATCATGGTCGAACCATACTTTGCGTCCGCCCAAGGTAGAACCGCCGTGGGATTTCAGGCCGATACGCTGTATCTCGTTTTTGCTTAAAATGTTACCCATACTTTGGCGACCTTTGATTGTCACAGTGCTGAAATCCTTTTCCACAAAAATCTTTTTGAGTTTTAGGGCGGGTTTTAGGGTAATTTTGATGACCTCCGCTTCTCCGTTCGGATTGGCCGTGAAGTAGACGACGCGTGAAAAGGGTTTGCCTTGCGTCAGGTCGTATTCACGGTCGCGGGTGATGGAAGTCACATTGAAACGTTTGATGTAATAGAAACCGTCCTTGCCGTCCCGGTAGGCTACGTTGTAAATCGTCCGTTTGTCGTTGCGTTTGAACACTGCGGCATGGATGATTTCGGCTTTTTTCTTTTCCGCCTTGCTTCTTTCCGTTTCGCCCACGAACGTTTTGTCGCTGATACGGATGACTTTATAAGTTCCGTCGCGGTAGAAAATGATGGCATCGTCGAGGTCGGAACAGTTGGCAATGAATTCGTCCTTTTTGAGCGATGTGCCGATAAAGCCCTCTTCGCGGTTGATGTACAGTTTCTCGTTGGCTTCCACCACCTTGGTAGCTACGATCGTATCGAAATTGCGCAGTTCGGTATGACGCGGATGCTCATCGCCGTATTTGGCTTTCAGCATACGGAACCAGTTGCAGGTGACTTCCACCATGTTGTCCAAGTCGCGGTCGATGCGTGCAATCTCATCTTTCATCCGGGCGATGGCGTCGTTAGCCTTGTCTTTATTGAATTTCAGGATTCGGGCCATTTTGATGTCCATCAGTTTGAGGATATCGTCTTGAGTCACTTCCCTTATCATCTGCGGATAGAAAGGCGTGAGCCGTTCGTCGATGTGTGCGCAGGCCGCGTCCATATCTTTGGCCTGTTCGAAGTTGCGGTCTTTGTAAATCCGCTCTTCGATGAATATCTTTTCGAGCGAGGCGAAATGCAGGCTTTCTTGAAGTTCTCCTTTCCGGATGAGCAATTCCTTGCGGAGCAGTCCGAGCGTGTTGTCCACTGAACGTTTCAGCACTTCGCTGACGGTCAGGAAGCAAGGTTTCTTGTCGTCGATGACACAGCAGTTGGGCGAGATACTGACTTCGCAGTCGGTAAAGGCATAGAGGGCATCCAATGCCTTGTCCGAACTTACTCCCGGCGTCAGGTGCACTAAGATTTCTACTTCGGCAGCCGTGTTGTCCTCTACCTTGCGTACTTTGATTTTGCCTTTTTCGATGGCTTTCAGGATGGAGTCGATCAGGGTTGTAGTAGTCTTTCCGTAAGGAATCTCACGGATGGCCAGCGTCTTGTTGTCTATCTTGGTGATTTTGGCACGTACTTTCACTACGCCCCCTCGTCCGCCGTCGTTATACTTGCTTACGTCGATACTTCCTCCAGTCAGGAAATCCGGGTAAAGTTGAAACGGTTCGTCATGCAGGTAGTTTACGGCGGCATCGCATATCTCGTTTAAATTGTGCGGCAGGATTTTGGAAGACAAACCAACGGCAATGCCTTCCACGCCTTGAGCCAACAGCAGTGGGAACTTGACCGGAAGCGTCACCGGTTCCTTGTTCCGGCCGTCGTATGAAAGTTTCCATTCCGTGGTTTTGGGGTTGAACACCACATCGAGGGCGAATTTGGAGAGCCGGGCCTCGATATAACGCGGAGCAGCCGCCGAGTCGCCGGTAAGGATGTTGCCCCAGTTTCCTTGGCAGTCTATGAGCAAATCCTTCTGTCCCAACTGTACCAAGGCATCCCCGATGGAAGCGTCTCCGTGCGGATGGAATTGCATGGTATGTCCCACGATGTTGGCCACCTTGTTGTAGCGCCCGTCGTCCATACGCTTCATGGAGTGCAGGATGCGGCGTTGTACCGGTTTGAAACCGTCATTGATGTGGGGCACGGCCCGTTCGAGAATCACGTAAGAGGCATAATCCAGAAACCAATTCTGATACATTCCGCTCAGGTGGTGCGTGATGCTGTCGTGAGGACTTGTTTCCGGTTGGTAATTGGAGTGTGCGTCGTTTTCCTCTTCCGGGCTTCCCGTAGTCAGGTCTGTCAACTCGTCTTTGTCTTCGCTCATATTTATGTCGATTATATATCTATTTTAACGCAAAAATAACATTTTAATGAAAAAAAAGGCGTACTTTTGCGAAAGATTTATCAATATTTTACGAATAGAGTATGGCTCAGGAAGATGTATTCAAGAAAATAGTGTCACATTGTAAGGAATACGGTTTCGTGTTTCCTTCAAGCGACATCTATGACGGATTGGGTGCCGTGTATGATTACGGTCAGAACGGTGTGGAGTTGAAAAATAACATCAAGCAATATTGGTGGCAGAGCATGGTGTTGCTGCACGAGAACATCGTAGGTATCGATGCCGCCATCTTCATGCACCCTACGACGTGGAAGGCCAGCGGACACGTGGACGCGTTCAACGACCCTTTGATTGACAACCGCGACAGCAAGAAGCGTTATCGTGCGGATGTATTGATTGAAGACCAGATTGCCAAGTACGAGGAAAAGATAAACAAAGAAATAGCCAAGGCGGCCAAGAAGTTCGGGGATAGCTTTGATGAGCAGAAGTTCCGCGAAACCAATCCCCGCGTGTTGGAACATCAGCAGAAACGCGATGCGTTGCACCAGCGTTACAGTGATGCGATGAATGCGGGCGACCTGAATGAACTGAAACAGATCATCTTGGATGAGGGTATCGTGTGCCCCATCAGCGGCACGCACAATTGGACTGACGTCCGCCAGTTCAATTTGATGTTCAAGACCGAGGTCGGTTCTACGGCCGAAGGTTCTTCCACTATTTACCTGCGTCCGGAAACCGCCCAAGGCATCTTCGTGAACTACCTGAACGTGCAGAAGACGGGGCGTATGAAACTGCCTTTCGGTATCGCACAGATCGGCAAGGCGTTCCGCAACGAAATCGTGGCCCGTCAGTTTATTTTCCGTATGCGCGAGTTCGAGCAAATGGAGATGCAGTACTTCGTGAAGCCCGGCACGGAGCTTCAATGGTTCGAAACGTGGAAGAAGACCCGTATGGCTTGGCATCAGGCATTAGGTTTCGGAGCGGAAAACTACCGTTTCCACGACCATGAGAAACTGGCGCACTATGCCAATGCGGCCAGTGACATCGAGTTCCACATGCCTTTCGGTTTCAAGGAAGTGGAAGGTATCCATAGCCGTACGAATTTTGATTTGAGCCAACATGCCAAGTATTCGGGCAAGAAGATAGAATATTTCGACCCCGAGACGAACGAAAGCTATACGCCGTACGTCATCGAGACCTCTATCGGAGTGGACCGTATGTTCCTTTCCATCATGTGCCACAGCTATGAGGAAGAGAAACTGGAAAACGGAGAAACTCGCGTGGTGCTCAAGTTGCCGGAGGCATTGGCGCCGGTAAAACTGGCCGTCATGCCGTTGGTAAAGAAAGACGGTCTGCCGGAGAAAGCGCACGAAATCATCAGCAACCTGCGTTTCCATTTCAACTGCAAATACGATGAGAAGGATTCTATCGGCAAGCGTTACCGCCGTCAGGATGCCATCGGTACGCCGTATTGCGTGACAGTGGATTACGATACGTTGAAAGACAATACCGTGACGTTGCGTCACCGCGACACGATGGAGCAGAAGCGGGTGAACATTGCCGACTTGCAAGGTATCATCGAAGACCGTGTGAGCATCACTTCGTTGCTGAAAAAGATTATGTAACCCTGCCTAAAAAAGACAGACATTAATGAAAAAAGGTTTATTGTATCTGGCAGTCGTCATCTTCTCCGTGTGTACCTTGGGGGCTTGCAAGGAGGAAGACGATACGTATGATGCTTATGCGAATTGGCCTGCCCGTAATGCCGAGTATTTTGCTCAAATCGCTGCCGAAGCCCGTGATTCCATTGCCCGGGCAAAGGGACAGTATGGCGAACGTTGGGAAGAACATTGCAACTGGCGCATGTTCAAATCGACGACCAAGTCGCAGAATGCGGCCGGGGCGTTGACCGATTCGATTTGTGTATATATTGAACAGCGGGGTGCGGGGACGGAAAGTCCGACATGGTCCGACACGGTCCGTGTCAATTACCGGGGCTATCTGATGCCTACCCAAAATATGGTAAACGGAGAATGGGTGGAAGAGCGTAAGGTGTTCTCCCAGTCTTTCATGGGTGAACTGGACAATCAGATTGCCGTGCCGGCCAAGATGGGAGTATCGAGTGCCGTAGCCGGATTTGCCACGGCTTTGCAATACATGCACAAAGGTGATGTCTGGTGGGTATATATACCGTCTGAACTGGCTTACGGAAGCCAGTCTGCAGGTTCGGTGCGGCCTTATTCCACGTTAACGTTTTATGCCAATCTGGTAGAGTATTACGAACCGGGAGAGGATGTTCCGGACTGGAAATAAGACGTAACAGGAATATAAATTTTATATGGATATGTGAAAACGAATGGCACGGCAGGTTTGTAGCTTTCGTGCCATTCGTTTGGGATAGATAATGCTGTTTTATTTATTCCACGGGCATACCGTATGCGGTGAGCTCATAGACACCATCGGCCCAGGTGGCCGGATTATTGTTATGCACATTGATGATTCTCAGTACCGTTAACCTGAGGTATCTGTAAGCCGACGAGTTCGTGACGGGGAGTATTTGGAAACCTACTTGCCAGTTGTCCGTTCCGTCTATCAAGGTTTGAAAGTGTTCGCCGTCCACACTCCCTTCGATCGTGTATTTATATGCCGTTTCCGAGCCGTTGACCAATTTGGTTGACAAGTTGAGCTCCGATATCTTGGCCTTTTTCTGCATATCTATGGTCAGGATATACGGGTACGTACTGTTCTGGAAGTAAACGGAAGAATTCATGTCGGCTCCGTCCGTGATACAGGATGCCGTATGAAGATTGGCACCAACCGTGGTGGTAGAGACCGGTGCGTTAAGCGTAAGGTTCCTGCCGTTTTGTACGGGGACAATGCCGTATGAGTCATGAAATTCGATATAACGGTAATAATCCATGGAAGCATAGCCTTTGTTGAATTTGGCTACGGATATTCTCGGGAAATTCCCGTCCGGGTCTTTATGGTGGTACTGGGCGCCCCAATGGTAGCTCCACACGCCGAATGTTTCGTGGTTTGTGCCTCTTCTTTGGATATTGTTGAACTGTGCCCCGAAAGTAGAGTTGTTACCGATTTCCCGTAATGAAGTCCATACCCCACCCAAATTTTCCGCCGAGGCATACATGGCCTGGCTGGGATACCATCCGGACGCTTTGGAACTGAAGAAATAGTATTCTCCGTCTTTTTTGATGATGGATGGGGTCTCGCGATGTTGCCCTTTACATATCGTATTGACCAGTTCTACCGGTTTGGTCCATGTCTCGTCCAGTTTGTAGATGTGGATATCGCTGTTCATATTGGTGGCAGACAAGAGGTATCCGCTACCGTCGTCATCCACGAATAACGATTGGTCTCTGGAATCGTAACCTAAAGGTCGTTCCATCGTACCGACCTCGATACCGCCTTTCGGGGTTATCTGCGCCAAGAATATTTTAGCTGCGGTATATCCGCCTTGATCTTCATAATGGGCGGACAATACGACTTTACGGGTCTTTTCGTTGTAACGGAATCCTATACCCTCGAAATTTACATTGGGATAGAAAGCTATCTCGCGTGGACTGTTCCAACTTCCTTCCTTTCCTGTCGTGGAATAAGATTCTGACAGCAACCAACCGTCTTTTTCCTGTCCATCTACAGTTTTTTTCTTCCGTTCCAGCCGGTAAGAGAAATAAAGGTCTCCTATTTTCATCCCGGAGATGCCGCCCTCTCTATTTTTCAGATATTGACCGTTGCGGTTGTCGTACACGTCGCAATCTTGTGAAGGGCTGAAAGGCATGGCCGACTGCGATTCCGATGTGGCTATCTTTCGACCCTCTTTGTAGCCTTCTACATGATAGGTATAATTTTCCCCTAAAGACAACCCGTAATCATCGTAGGTGTCTCCCCGGGTCTCCCCAATCAAGGTTCCGTTTCGAAATATTTTGTACACGTCTGCGTCATTTCTTTGCATCCAGTTGATTTTTACGTTCTTCACTTCGTTTTCGCCGATTAACTTGAATGGGGTGGCAGTGACGGCCCATGTACTGATGGCAAAATCTGCCGAGACTATTTTACTGGCGCCTTCCGCATTGTAAGCAATGGCGTTGACTCTTGTCGTTTTGTCGATCGTGAACGGAGCAATATATTTATGGCTGTTTTTGTCCGGTTGGCTGCCATCGAGCGTATAGTAAATTTCGGCAGAAGGGTCCTTGTGTTTTAATTCTACGGTTCGGCTATCCCACGAACCGCCGTCCCAGGAAATGATGGGTGTTTCTAAGTTGGCACTGATTTGCTCTACGGAAATCAGGCTGATATTGCCGTTTTCCCATTCTTTTCCACCAATCTTGTTGCTTTCGTAGGTGAAAGTTGTGGGGTGCGTCAATTTCAGATCGTGAGTTACCCATACGGCTGGGTGTATCTTGTCCTCGGATACGTTGGTAGACAGTTGCTGGGTGTTGACAATCTTTTGATCTACTCTGAGATAACTGGTGAAGTTTAATTTAATAGTCGGAACGTGTGCGACTCTGATTCTGTATACTCCCGGTTGTAAGGTCAGTTTGTAGGTCAGTCCTTCGTCTTTATCTTTACCATCGCTGAGGAATGAGGTCGCCCAGTCATCCCCATTTCCGGCTGTGACATATACCTTCTGGTTCTCATATTGTTCGCGTTCCACATATCCCCATTGGTCAGTGCCCGAATGGAATTTACGGTCCGGGGCGTCATTCAGTAAAGCTTCGCCACGCAGGGACTTGGCTGCTTCGAATATTTGGGAAGAATGAGGGGCGACACGGCCTGCGTCGATAAGGTAAACCAAGTTCTCCGGCAAAGTCCATACGGTGGCAGTTACTGGTATTTTTGTACCTTTTCGGTCTGCTTCGCCTTTTATGACCGTCTTGTCGAATGGGGTATTGAACTGGTTCTTATTGGTTTTGTCCCATTTTACCGGCAGGCTGTCCGAACCGAGTTGAATGCTCGATGGCAATGCTGGAAGTTGGTTGACCACAGTACCTATGACCACGCTTTCTCCCTTGGTGTCATCGGGGGAGGCCATACCCTGTAAAAGGGGACATAACAGGAACGTTCCTATAATATAGTTCCTCATCCATGATTTTTTGAGTGTCATTTGATAAATATTTAACGGTTTGTAATTTGATTGCTTGTCTCTTTAAAGAAAGTAAGTGCGAGGCCGTCACGGATACGCACTTAACAACATTAACCTAATTTCAAGTGTTTTTATCGAATAGTTTAAGATGCCCTGTATGAATATTTGTCTGAATCGAAGTAAACTCCGAAATAGTGAGGTTCTCCGTTTTCCGTGAGGTATAAAGGAGTTCCCTCGAAAGTATTATTGCCCGAAACAGAGATGAACTTCTGGTCCTGCATGCTTTGTATGCGATAGAATCCGTCTGCTTGTCGGATGAATTTCCACTTTTGACTGTTGCCGTCTGTTGCTTCGGCATTCAGGCGTAAGGAACCGAACGTGTTGGTCAGGAGCTTGCCGCTTTTGGTGTCTTTCAACTTATACACGTCCGGAGTTTCGGTTTGCAAGAATGCGAAGTTCAGGTTGATTTCGTCGTTGTCGTCAGCGAGGGTGAAACCGTTCGCAGGTTTGGACACGAGCCGGTCTGCCTGTTGTTCCAATAAGGCGTAAGTGTTTCCCGGCACGATTTCCGCAGCTTGTTTATAGCGGTACATTTTGTCGAAGATACTCAAGTCCCATTGGTCGTACCAGCGGACGACAGGATAGCCCGAACGCATGCTGACCGGTAACCAGACATGAGTGGAATGTTCCACGTCGTTGGGATTCCAACGGTCGCCCATATAGATGAATGCATCGTTTTTGCCTTCCACCTGGAAGACGTAACACGGTTGCGTACGGTAACTTATTTGTTTCATCTTGTCGATGGCAAAATTGCCGTTGCGTTGCCATTCGCCCATGAGGTTGTCCGTGTAGGCGCGCCGTCCCGGGTTGGGAGCCCAGCCGGTGCAACCCGAAAACAGACCGAAATACCGGTTGTTCCATTTGAAGACGGCTGCCGCTTCGCATTTCTGCCCTTTCAACACTTGCTGATTTGTGCCTTCCGGCTCCAGATAGTCTTCACGCAGGAGGGCGATGTTCGTGTTGGTGTTCATTTCGGTGGAACAGATATGGTAAGCTTTTCCGTCGCTGTCCACGAACAATGTTTGGTCACGCGATTCGTTTCCGTTCGGTCTGAACGTCTTGTAGAGCGTGTAAGGACCGGTGATTCGGTCGCTCGTGGCTACGCATACCCGTGCGGCACCATAGTCGCTGCTCGATTTTTCCCAATGGCTCCACATCACCCACTTTCGGGTCTTCGGGTTGTATATGACTTTCGGGCGTTCAAAGAGGCGGCCTTGTGAGATGTCGTTCAAGTCTTCACGGGGTTGGCCGTCGGTTTTCAATGCCAGTCCGATACGTTTCCAGTTGTAGAGGTCTGTGGAAGAATAGCAACTGACACCGTTCGATTCGAATTTCGTACGATCCTCGCCAAACCAATAGTATGTGCCATTGTGGAACACTACGCAACCTCCGTGGGCATTGATGGGAGCGTTTTCGGTGTCGTTCCATACCTCGCCCGGGTGGAATTGGGTAAGTTGTGCCGGACAGTGGGTATGCCATGTCCACAAAGCAACGATGAACAAAAACAGTTTCTTCATGCTTCGTTTGCGGGTTAGTTGATATTTACCGTAATTTCAGGAGATGCCGGAGCGTATGCCCCGGTGGTATCGAATGTGAAGTATTCCACCTTGGCATTATGGTTGGTGAAGCCGATTTTGGGCTTATATTGGCGTGATACTCCGGTCAGTTTTACGTTGTCTATCTCGAACGGGCTTCTGTGTTCGCCCCATTTTCCGGATTCGGTCTGGAAGACGATACGGATTTGACGGCAATCGGGAGAGGTGGTATAGTCCAGAGAGTAAGTCTCCCATAAATCGCTGGCAATTTCCACCTTGGTTTTTTTCTCACGGTCTTGCATTTCTTCAATAAACATAGTGGCGGCTAAAGTCCCCTCTTTTTCCCGGATTCCGCCTTTGGCCAGTGCCGTGAGCGTGTAGGTTTCATTCGGCGCCACGTCGACAATTTGGTTGATATTGCCGTTGCCCCAACCGTTGGCCCACATATAGGGTACGATTTTGGCGATGTGATTGTCCACGTCGACCGTGTTGTCTATTTCTTCCGGGAGGATAAACTGTTGGCTGCACCAATAGTCGTGTATGTCTATATACCAGCCTTCTATGCTTTTGGCCACGTCTTCTGCATTTTTAATACCGAAAACTTCGAATTCCCCTTCGAATCCCGGATTCTTCAGCAGGTTTTCCTTTAGTTCTCCATTGCCGGTGGCAAAGTCGGGTTGCAATCCGTAGTCGTGCAGACGTACTGTGTCCACGGCTATGCCGTCGCGATAGAAGAACGCGCGGTTGTCCGGCATTACGGCAATTCTATAGGTATGTGCTTTGCCATCGTTGTTGTAGAATTTGCCTCGTCCTCCGGTTACGTTGGTCGACGGGTTTGTGAAACCGTCCGCTTTGGAAGTAGAATGGAATAAACCGAAAGCGGTGGAAGAGACATAACTTTTAAAGCCGTTGCCTTGGGAATCGATGGCGAAAGGATAAAATTCATCTCCATCCGTAGGTGTCGCCACCTTGAATTCTATCGTGTATCCGTCGGCAGACGGATTGAATGCTTTTTCAAAATTTTCCTCTTCGCCTCCTTGGTAGGTGGGAGTGGCGGATAAGTCTTTGACAGGGAGTGCTTTTCCGGCTCCTTTGACAGCGACATAATAACGGGTGTCACCGCTGCGAAGGATTACCTTCCCTGTGGTTTGTTGTTTGGAACTTATCAGTTTCACGGTCACTGTACCCTTGCTGTTAGGAGAAAGTTCGCGGGGAGAAACCTCAAATCCGTTTGTTGCAGAAATCAGGATGGGTTCGTCCGAACGCAGATTTCTGGAATCTACGGTGAACGACGCAGTCTCTCCATATCCGTGAATGGCGATTTCCGACGGGGCGGCTGTGGCGTTCTTTTTCGACTTGGCATTGAGCGTAAGCGGGCAGTACACCATGGTCATTCCCACTACAGCAGCTATGACTTTTACATAATTTCTTTTCATATTCTATTTTTTTTAATCATACATATACAACATCTGGTAAAGCATTATTCTGAAAACATCTTTTATACCTGGCAAAACTTTACCTGTTTCTTTCACTCTTGCTTTTTTCTGATGCAAAATTCATAAAAAATAAAATGAGTAAGGGACGATTTTTATTCAGATTAGGACAAAATTCAATCTAATATCGTCTGAGGAAGATTATAGTTCAATAAAGGCAAAAATGGTTCACTTATGTGGGGTGAAAACCGTGTTCCTCATAGTCGAAAATCAGTTGCCGCAGATTGAAAAATCGTTTGGCTGAGAACGAAAAATCGTTTGGCGCAGAAAATAAAAGGAGAAAAAAGAACTGTGAAAGACAGCATATAGCTATATTTTATTATTTTTGCATGCGAAAAAACAGATTGATTAGACACCATGAAAAAAAGGAGTGTGGTTTTTCTCATTTCGTTTTTACTGTATACGGCTTGGGCTTGCGGGAGTTTATTGGATAAGATTTCAGTGAAACCGTTTCCTTTGTTGGGACAGTTGCCTTCCAATAAGGTGTATTGTATGTATCAGGACCAGGAAGGAGTACTTTGGTTGGGCACTACCGACGGGTTGTGCCGCTACGATGGCTACGGGCTTCATGTCTTTCGCTCTTCTCCAATGTATCCTACACTTTTGCCTCATAACGACATCCGGGAAATTACCGAGACACGGGATGGGAAAATTCTCATCGGTACGCAGAAAGGAATGTGTGCGTGGGATAAGAGGACCAATCGGTTCATTTCTTTTACGGATTCTTTGTTGACGAATTATGAGATACGCTCCATCGTGACCGACGATGAGGGGTATATCTGGGTCGGTTCATATAAGAAATTGGTACGGCTTAGTCCGGATTTGTCCGAGGTCAAGTCTTACGATTCAAGCCTTCCCGTGACCAGCGTGAACATGGTATATAAAGATGAGGCCGGTACGGTTTGGGCCGGTTTCTGGCAAAGCGGGTTGTACCGTTATAACCGGACGACGGACCGTTTCGAGCGTATGCCCCGATTGGGGTTATACGACAATCCTTTTCGTATGTTGCAAGACAAGCAAGGAAGGTATTGGCTTTCTACATGGGGAGAAGGACTGTTCAGGATGGAGATGGACGACAAGAATGCCATTCATTATGTCAGCGAGTCTCTGTCGGGCGAGAACGAAGACGAGGTTCAGAATTTGAAGTATGCTTTTTGTTTGTTCGAAGACAGCCACTGGGGATATTTGTGGATGCTCGGTTATTATGGTTTGACCATCGCCCGGATTGAAGACGGGCATTTGGTGGCTATACCGTCGGACAAGTTGGCCACCCAGACGAATAATCTGTTTAATCGGATTTGTGCCGATAGAGAGGGGAATATCTGGATATCTGCAGCCGGGGACGGAGCTTATCAGTTGATTGTCAATGACAGCCGAATCTCTAATTACTCTTTGCCTGTATGGCAAGACAAAACGGGAAGGCTTAGTCCTATCGTCCGGGGGATATTCAAGAATAACGCGGAGCTGTTTTGGATTAATTACGACCGTATCGGTTTGGGGTGGTATAACCCCGTCGATAATACTCTGTTCTTTTGCCGTGACCTGGAGTCTACGGATGATTTAGGGGATTTGGGAGATATTTCTACGTTCTTTTCACCTTCTTCGCAAAAAGAAGAGGTTTGGGTGGGAGCTAAATTTGCACCTAAAATTTATGTATTTTTAACACGGGGGGGGGGTAAAATTGCCCACTCTAAAGAAGGTTCTAGATCTTAAAAGTATAGGTGCGGGAGTTCCTTTATCAATTAAAGAGGATTCGCTTGGGAATATATGGGTTGCGACGGATTATGGTCTCGTGGTTTGTCGTACAGACCGCGATAAATTGGCCGTAATAAAAGTGGATATCCATGATATTTCATCCATGGAGATTGATACGCGAGGAGCTATTTGGCTGGGGACCCACGGGCACGGACTTTATCGGATTGTTCCGGAATATCGTTGGGGGGAGGTCGTGAAATATACGGTTATGCATTTTAATGCGCATAACAGCACATTGCTTTCAGATAATATAGAGACCCTTTGTTCCGATGTGCACTGTCGGAAAATATATATTGGTACGACGGAGGGATATGTGCAGGCTTGGGATATAGCGACGAACAAGGCGAAAGATTATTCTCCATTATTTTATAGTTATATCAATGCTTCTATTTACGACATTATTACGGGTAAAGAGGGGCATATATGGGTCTCTACGGCTAAAAATGTGATAGAATTCAGTCCGGATAATGAGGTGATAAAGTCGTACGCCGGACTGGACGATACCGGAATACATTCTTTTGAGCGGAATGCCTGTTTCTATTATGATGGTGTCTATTATTATGGTAGAGACGGAGGAATTACCGGTTTCAAGGGGACGTCTGATTTGGCAGGAAAAGCACAGGCTGTGGATGTGGATATCACGGATGTGAGGGTTTCAGGAAAATCAATCTTGGACGGAGGCTTTTCTGAAGAGGGATTGTTGGATATACAGTCGCGGAAACTTGTATTGGGACCGGACGCTCATGATATTGAGATTGATTTTTCGACTTTGAACTATTCTTCTCCCAGGCAAGTACTGTATGCCTATCGGATTAAGGGCGTAAACAACGACTGGGTATATACCGGAAATAATCTGCCTCGTGCCTATTATAACAAATTGCCCAAGGGAGAGAGTATATTGGAACTGCGTGCCACGGACAGTGAAGGGAGGTGGAGTGCGAAGACGGTTTCTTATTTGATAGAACGTAAACCGGCTTTTTATGAGACGTGGTGGGCGTATGTGATATATGTGTTCCTTTGCGGGATACTTGCATATTGTTGTTACCGATGGGCGGTCTACCGTGTCAGATTGCGCAACGAATTGAAGATTATTCAGATAGAAAAGGAAAAGGGCGAGGAATTGACACAGGCTAAGTTACGCTATTTCACAAATATATCTCATGATTTCCTTACGCCCATCACAATCATATCCTGCTTGATTGACGATATGGTCATGACGTATAAAAATAGAATTCCCCAGTTGGATAAAATGAGAAGCAGCCTGCGCCAATTGAAACATTTGATTCAGCAAGTGCTTGACTTCCGAAAGATTGAGAATGGGAAAATGAGCCTTCAGGTGTCCGAGGGAGATATTTCAGTCTTTATAGAAGATTTATGCCGGATGAACTTTTCCGTGCTGATGGACAAGAAGCATATCTCTTTTGCCGTTGTGGCGGAGAAGCCCCATATTTCGGCTTGCTTTGACCGGGATATACTGGAGAAAGTTTTGTATAATTTGTTGTTTAATGCTTATAAATATACGAATGAAGGCGGTGAAATCACTGTTTCTCTTTCTGTGGTGGAAAATGACGGTGTACGTTCAGTTTTGATTCGGGTCAAAGATACCGGTGTGGGCATTCCTCTTGAGAAACAGCCTTTTGTATTCAATCGTTTTTATACTGCTACGACGGACACGGCGGCAGAAGCAAATGGGATAGGGCTGTCTCTGGTAAAAGAGTTGCTTGAGATTCATCACGGACGGATTGCATTGGAGAGTACGGTCGGTAAGGGGACTGAATTTTCAGTTCTTTTGCTGATGGAGAAATCTGCTTATTTGCCGGAAGAATTTGCTCCTCAGGAAGATATGTCGGCGGTGGAAGAGCTTGAACTTCCTCACGAAGAGAATATTGTGGGCTATTCCGTATTAGAGAAGGCTGAACCGCAAAAGGAAGTGGACGGTTGTATGTTGCTGGTGGACGACAATGTGGACTTATTGGATGTAATGTGCCGTGTTTTCTCGCACCGCCATAAAGTCCTGTTGGCACACGATGGTGTAGAAGCTGTTGCCGTGATTGAGAATAACGCTGTGGATGTGATTATCAGTGACGTGATGATGCCGAATATGGATGGTCTTGAACTGTGTCGCCATTTGAAGGCCGATATTAATACGAGCCACATTCCGGTGATTTTATTGACGGCAAAAAACGCTCCGGAAGACAGAATAGAGTGTTATAAGGCCGGATGTGACGGTTATGTGGCTAAACCGTTCGAGCTGAGAGTGCTTGAAGCCAGAGTGGAAAGTTTCTTGGAACATAAGCGTTGTGCCCAAAGAGACTTTAAGGAAGAGCGGGAAGTGAGGACTGCCATGTTGAAAATGTCAGCTCTGGATCAGAAGTTTCTGGATAAGGTAATTTCGATTATAGAGCATAATATGAAGAAGGCGATAGATATAGATGTGAACACGATAGCCCGCGAGGTGGGAATGTCCAAATCATCTTTTTATCGTAAGATAAAGCTTATCACGGATCTTTCGCCCGTAGAGTTTGTGAAAAATATCCGGCTGAAGCATGCATACGAACTTTTGGAAAAGGGGGAGACGTCATTGGAGTCCGTTGCTTATTCCACCGGATTTTCCAGTGCGAAGTATTTTTCCACCTGTTTTAAGGAACAGTTCGGAATCACCCCGACGGAATTTTTACGTAGGCGTGAACTGGATGTCTGACGGGGAGGACTTGGTTTTATCAAATATTAGGGATTACTGTTTGTCTTAAAGGCGATACGCATCTCTCTATTCGTTTCCGAATGAAACTGATAGGGAGGTTTTTTGTATTATTTTGATAATAAATGCTTTATATGTGGTTTCTGAATCAAAAATATCTTTGATTGAATGATTTTTATCTTTGGATTTCTCTAATTTGGTCTAAAAACGGGTTAACTTGGTTGAATATTGTACTGCGTTCTTTTAATATACCTTTATTTTTGCACCATGTCGAATTAACTAAAATTTGTATGAAAAACAAAAGAAAAGGAAGACGATACAGTCGAATCACCTATCCGTTTTGTGCGGTATATTGTTTTTCCATGCTGTATGCTGGAAGTGCATACTGCATGAACTATAGGTACCCTTTGTCACAATCGGATGCAGGCAGTAGTGTGACATCTTATCGAAAAGAAGCCTTGAGGAATGATACCTTACTGAAGGACGGTACGAAAAAGAGAGAAAAACAGGATTTTCTTCAGGAAGCCCAAAAACCGTGTAAGGCCTTGGGGCTACCGGACTCGGTCGACATGATGGGAGCCTACCGGTCACCGTACATTTCTCTTCAACAAAATTTAAAAGGACAAGTGCCCGGATTGTACATACAGGAGCCGAGTGGAGAACCCGGAACGCAGCAAGCCATGTTTTTGCGCGGAACGTCCGTCCCTTTGTTCTCGAAAGTCGATGCGATGTCCACTCAGCCGGCTGTATACGTCAACGGGGTTCCTATCATAGAAAACCGGGCTTATTCATATAGTATAAAGAATAATGACGTGAATCCTTTGGGGACAGCCACTAATCTTCTGGCCGGTTTGCATTTGGCCAATATAGAGTCGATAGAAGTTATAAAAGACCCTTACGAGCTGGCTAAGTTAGGCCCGTTGGCAGCTAACGGAGCCATTTGGATTGTGACCCGGGACGGATATAGGGGAGGACCGAATGTTACGGTAGATGCCAGTTTAACGGCATCTATGGCCTCCAACGGGGATGTGCGGATGACGAATGCAAACGATGAGCGGAATTTCCGTGCCGGATTTTACCCCGAAGGTACGGATTTGGACCGTTATCTTCCTGCTTATTTGAAAGATAGAACAGATCCTATGTTTTTCGGAGTACCGGGTTGGGCCGAGGATTATTATAACACTCCCCAGTTGCAATATAACGTGAATGCGTCTGTAGCCGGCGGCAAAGGTATTGCCAATTATTTGTTCGCTATTGGGACGGCTACCAATGAGGGTATGGCGGATAATACAGACTATTCGAAATACAATATTGATTTCTATTTGAACATGATGCCCGTAAAAGGCTTGACGGTAAGTACGGTCCTGCAAGCCACGAAAGCATCACGTTCGCGGAACAATACGTTAAGGGATCGTTATGCGGAGATGGAATATTTCCCGTCCTTGTCTACGCCGTTGCCTCCGACAACAGAAGGTGCTGCCATTTATGAATCTTATTTGGATGGTACAGATGATAAAAATGACAATATGACGATAAACGGGAGTCTGTCTCTGAATTATGTGTGGGAAGCACTAAGAGCTGGTGTGTCTATGAAATTCGATTACGAGACCGACGTTCGTAATGCGTTTTGGCCTTCAACATTGATGGAGTCTATGAACTTTGTGTCGAATTACTCGGGTTACAATCGTCGTTTTATAGGGGATTTTTATTTGGGGTATGATTGGAATTTGGAAAGCGGTCATCAGCTTTCTTTTGATGTGAAAGGTTCAATGGACCAAGACCGCTATCATTATAATTACTCCAAAGGTTATGACGGTGACGACGATAACAAGCATAGTACTAAGGGAGGAGGTTTTGAACTGTTTAATTTCTTGGATCAGGAAGAGGTACATTTCATGAATTCATCTTTGAATATCGGTTATCAATGGAAGGATTATTTTTCTACCGGTGTAGTATTACGTTATGATGGTGCGACGACTGTACAATCCAATCATCGTTGGCTTTTTACTCCGGCGGTTCAGGCTCGATGGAATATTAAGAATTCTTTATTAGAGAATGTTTCATGGTTATCCAGGTTGGATTTATTTGGTTCATGGGCCCGTATCGGGCGCTATCTTCCATCCGATCGTTATGGTATGGGGCCGCAATATACGTCTGAAAACATTGGTTGGAGCGGTTCTTGGATTTCGGGGTCTTATAACCAGTATGCCACGGCTACACGTCCTTATATGTTCGGTTGGGTAGGCTTTGGTGTGGGATGGCCTTATGCGGATAAGGCGGAAATAGGCTTACGGTCTAGTTGGTTGAAGGAGCGCCTGACATTAGATTTTTCTTTTTATTCCAATCGCGACAAGGATTTGTTGGTAAAGATACCGGTAGCTCACGAGTTCGGTTATACAGGGCAATATAAACAAGGTATGGAGGTTACGAACCGAGGAGTGGAACTGTCTCTTTCCGGAAAGTTGGTTGAACAACCCGGTGACGGATGGCAATGGTTGGTCGGAGCTCACTTGGCTTTCAATCACAATGAATTGTCCGCCCTTCCCGATGGGCTTCAGCAAACGGAGGTTGACGGACGGTTGTTGAGGGTAGGAGAAGCCGTAGACCGTTTTTATGTTTTGGAAAACAACGGAATCTATTTATCCGATGCAGAGGTTCCGGTGAAAGACGGGAAAAAGATGACGGTAAACGGAGTGGAACTGAAAGCCGGTGACCCGAAATGGGGAGATAAGAATGGCGATAATAAGATAACGGATGAGGACAAAGTCCTGAAAGGCCATTCTTTGCCGAAATATACCGGAGGATTTTCGACCAAACTGAAGTTTAAACGTTTTGATTTGGGGGCTTCGTTCTTTTTTGCGGCAGGACAGTCGGCCATGAATTACAGGGCCTATCAACAGTATGATTTCACGACCCTTGACAAAGGGGATAACCTGGCAGGTGTGAAGGAAATTTTCTTTTGGCAAAGCGGTAATGTACCGATGGATTACCCGCGTTACAACGTATTGAGTGGGGTACATCCTTACCGGGCTGATCAGGATTTGTATTTAGAAAAGGTTTCTTACTTGAAGTTACGGTCGGTTACTTTGGGGTATTCTGTTCCTGCACCAAAACATGATGTATATGTGTATGTGTCAGGAAATAATCTGTTTACCGTCTCGAATTTCAGCGGTGACGATCCAGAGTTAGTGGATTTCGATGGGTATTATAGAGGTTACGGTATGGGCATACCACGTTCAGTGACTTTGGGTGTCCGTTGTAGTTTTTAACCATTCAAGGAAAAACAAATGAAAAAGATAGTTTTATATATGAGAGAGTTCTTGTGGGGAATATGTACGGTTGTGGTTATTTCCGGAATGTCCGCATGTTCGGATTTTCTTGAAAGCGAGTCACATCACACGTTGCCTGACGAACATAGTTGGAATACGTTGGAGGATGCCCGTGCCGGATTAATGGGAATGTATGGTTTGATGCGTGCGGCATTGGCTGATAATAATACCCATTGGGCTTGCGGAGAGTTGCGCAACGGTGATTTTACGGCATACGGAAGAGCTGATTTGGATGCCATCATTCATAATGATTTGAATCGTAATATTCCCATGATAGATGAAATTTCGGATTGGCGGCGGTTTTATGCCGTGGTCAATGCAGCTTCCGTATTTATAGAAAATGTAGGAAACGTGTTAGGACAGGACAAAGCCTATTCCGAACAGACTTTGAAGTGGGATGTGGCGCAAGCGCATGCCTTACGCGGATTGGCCTATTTTTATATGGTACGGATTTGGGGGGATGTCCCTTTGGTCACTTATTCTTACGACAATGGCTCTTTTCCGAAAATCGGTCGTTCTTCTTCTGCCAAGGTCTTGCAATATGCCAAGAATGAGTTGTTGGCAGCGGCTGCCGAGCTACCGTTCGAGTTCGGTTCGGGTAATAATAAGTACTATTGGCAAGACCCTACCTTATGGGAAGGCAAATTACTTAATAAACTTTCGGTTTATGCCATTTTGGCTCATTTGTCGGCTTGGGAAGGCAACTATGCCGACACAGAGGCTTATGCTACTTACGTATTGGATAACTATGAGGCGATAGGTATAACCGGGTCGTTACAGAATATTTTGGAAGTGGATAATATTGTGGACACGAAAGGTCTTTTTAATGCTTCATATACTACTTATGCACCTTACCGTTTAGTGGCTTTTAATTTTTTGGATAATAAAGACGTGACACAGAGTGGGCATTTGGAACAATGGACCTTATGCGAACCTTATATCCGGAAGATATATCCTGACTTATATGTAACGAAAGACTCTCTTTATCATATATATGACGATTGGAAGGATTTACGTTTTGGCATAGACACGGTTGCCGGATCGAAATACCGTTCGGCTTATATTGATATGACTTATGCAAAGCCCATTTTCAAGAAGATTAATGTGGTGCAGAATGGAGCCGGTAAGGATGGTGATTTTGCGGTATTCGGTTCTTCCATCCTTTTGTCTCGTATGGAAGATATGTTGTTGTTGCGCGCAGAGGCTTTGGCGGTTTTAAACCGGGTGGATGATGCTGTGGAGCAATTGAATCAGTTACGGGTAAAGCGTGGACTTTCTCAAGTATCGTTCAAGAAAAATTTTGGGGAAGACGTGAACAAACTGATTGACAATATCTTTGCAGAACGTCGTCGGGAGTTAATCGGTGAAGGACATCGTTGGTATGATTTGATTCGTCGGCAGCGTATTCTTCAGGATGACCCGGATTTTTTGGTCAGGATGGAGAATGGTGGCATTTACTGGCCGGTATCCGAAGAGGTTATCCGGCAGAATAATTTGATTCGGCAAAATGAATATTGGAATAATTAAATTTATGGTACCATGAGACTGTTTGTATTTAATGTATTGATGTTTGGAGCTTTGATGCTTGGATGGGTTTCTTGTCAGGAATATGAGTCTGGCACTTACCCCTTGGAAGAGGCTACGGTGCGTTATGAGGGGACGTTGTATGATTATCTTGCGGATAAAGCGGCTCATCCTGATGTAACGTATGATTCTTTGCTTTTTCTGGCAGGGCGCCTTCCTGGATTGAAAGATTCATTGCAGAAACGTAAGGGGGTAACTTTATTTGCTGTAACAGACCAATCGTTCAGGTTGGCGTTCGATGCTTTGAACCAGTATCGTGAAGCTTATGGGAAAGGTAAATGTTTGGGATTGGAAGATTTGTTGATAGAACCTTTTTCCGTGGTGGATACGATTGTGCACCAAGTGTCCACTGAAGATAATGATACTATTTATATTACGCGGCATTATGATTATCGCCATCAATTGGATTCTATGTTGTACTGCTATCTGTTTAATGGACGGTACTCCATGGATGATGTGTTGAACGTAGGGGCAACAGAAGTGCCCTGTATGTCGTATGGCCATTTGATGCGTATGGAAGTAGGCCGGGGGGCGGCTTCCGGTGCGGAAGGAGTCGGGGTACGTTATATGCGTCTGATAGAAACGTGGGACTCCAAAGTCACGACTACTTGGGTGAAGGCGGAAGTAGAGTCATCCGACATTATGACAAGAAATGGCTGGCTTCATGTGTTGTCGGACGGGCATGAGTTTGGTTTTAATGGAATGGAACAACTATTTTATGATTATGGAAATGAAAAGAAAAAGAAATAATATATGTGGTTGGTGCATAGGAGTTTTGGGAGGTTGTTTGTTACAATCGTGCGTGGATAACTTCTTGCCGGAGAGTCTGGACTCTTTTGACAAGGATGCTGCATTTACACAAACTATGTATCGTCCGGTGTTGGGGCGTAACAATATACTTTCTGATAATTTCAGTGCAGGAAATTCCACTCAGCCTCTTACATTTACGATTTCCAGAGTGGTACGCCACGATGGTAGTGAGGCTCCGGAATTGACGGATGAATTCCCAGTGAGGGTATGGAAATCCCCTTATTTGGGGACAGAAACCTCATTGGAGGAAATCGAGGCGAAAAGAGGATATGAAAATCGTAGTCTATTACAGGTACGTAAGCACTCCGGAGAAGTCATATTATGGGCCAATGCCCGTTCATCGTTTGTCAAATGCGATCCGGATTCCGGTTATATATTTGACATCCGTGCGGTAAATTCCGGAGGTTGGAAAGAATATACGGGTTTCCGTTTGATACCCAAACGTGAACGGGATTATGAACCGACAAGCATGGATGAACTGACGGGAGTCATTACTGAGGATTTTGTACACCCTCTTTCAGTGCGGGGAATGTATAAAGAAGGTACAAGTGGCTTCTTCGGTGTGATGAATGAAGAAGATATCAAGGTTTATTTTCGCGAAGATCTGGAGAATACTTCTAAAGACAATACGTTGACTTTTCGTTTCATGACAAAGGATTACGAACCGATTTCTCCCCGGAAATTCTCTAGAACAGATTGGACGAATTTGGTTCATGGCTTCGATATGGAAATGACGGACGATTACGTACGTTACAAGGTGGCGTATCCGATTCCGTTGTATGAGTTACCCACACGTTACACGAATAAAGACGGGGACAAGGCTCATGTGGTCTTTTCTTATGACCGACTGATGAGAGGAACCTATCGTGTAAGGGCATCCATGGCCTTTGATTTTGCCATTTATAAAGAAGGCCATTGGGAAATCATCTTTGTGTTTTCTGAAGGTAATCCTGAGTTCAGGGATAATTATTAATCTTATAATGAAGTTGAAAAATGAAGAAACTAAATATCATGGCTTTGATTTGCCTGTTTTCCTTATTTGTGAACCGGGTTTACGGGCAGGTCGTGGAGGTTTCCGGACATGTATACGAGAGGTTGGCCGAGAGAAGTGAGCCTATTCCCGGCGTGACGGTCATGATCCGTGGTGAAAAGGGCGAGAAGGGAAATGGCGCATTAACCAAGATGGACGGAAGTTTCAGGTTGAAAGCAGACCGTAATGCCACTCTCATATTTTCTTATATGGGTTTCCGGACTGTGGAAATGAAAGTGGCGAAAGCCAAAAAGAATATGGACGTATTTATGGAAGAGAGCGTGAACACGATGGACGAGACGGTGGTGGTGGCTTACCAGTCACAGAGCCGGGCTGACGTGGGGGCTTCCGTAACGGTCGTGAATACAAAAGATTTGCCGCCGGCTCCGGTTTCCAATGTCATGGAGTTGCTGCAAGGGAGGGTAGCCGGTTTGAACGTACAGCAAAACAATGGTGCACCAGGTTCAATCGGAACTTATACCATCCGGGGTATATCCGATATTTCTGTGCAAGGTGTGGGCGATGGAGAAGATGAACAATATATCCTAGGCTCTTCCGCTCCTTTGTTCGTCATTGATGGGATTCCGCAAGAAGATGTGGGTGATTATGATGCCAACGGCTTGTTGTCCGGTTCGGGTGTTAGCCCTTTGTCTAGTTTGCCTTTCGAGGATATCGAGGACATTACGGTCTTGAAAGATGCGGCCGCTACGGCACAGTATGGTTCGCGGGGTGCATACGGTGTGATTTTGATTCGCACCAAACGTGGAAATTCTGCCAAACCCCAGATTGATTTTTCAATGGATATGAAAGTGAATATTCCTCCGCGTCTTCGCGATGTGTTGGTGGGACGGGCGGAACGAATGTCCCGCATCGACCAAATTCTACAAAACGACACGTCTCGTTGGAATGGTTATTATGATGTGAACGGGAATCAGGCTTTAACAGATAGCTTGAATCCTTATTATAATAACAATACGGACTGGCAAGGGAATTATTATCGTCGCACGGTGAATCAGACCTATAACTTGTCGGTGAAAGGCGGAAGTACGAAATTCAACTATAAGATAAACGGGAACTATTATTCGGAAGAAGGTATCATCACCAATACGGACTTCAACCGTTACGGAATCCGTACCAATATGGGTTATGCGCCTACGGAGAAGTTCAATCTGTATGTCGGGGTCAATGCAACGTTGGGTATTACGGGATCCGGAAGTGGAAACGCGTTGCAGCAGACCGGTGTGGCCAGTGGAGCTTCTGCTTCTTCTTTGCTGCCGCCTCCGTCCATATATAGTGCTTCGAATGCGGCTTTGGGAGCCTTGATGGTGGAACAAAATACGACAAGCGTTTCGTACGATGCCAATATAAATATGAATTATCAGTTACCGTGGAATATCCGGTGGAATGTCACAGCCGGATATACCTATAATAATACGGAGAATGAGAAGTTCACGCCCGGTATGTTGAATAGCAATCAAGCACAGCTTTACGGATTGAGTAAATATAGCGACAGGCTTTATGGGCGTACCAGTTTGTCTTATTCCGGTTCGACGGGAATTCTCAAATACGGCCTCACCGTGACGGGAGAAATCAGTTCCAATAGAAGTAACGGGAATGAAATCAAACAGACCGGACTGGTCAATGATTATTTATGGGGACCGCTTGGTTATGCTTCATCATGGGCTGAGGCTGTGACTTCGGAGGAAGATAATACTGTGTCTTTCAATATTGCTCCGACTATAGGGTTTAAAAATCTCACGGGAGGAAAAGATAAGTATGTGATTACACCGACTATACGTCCCGAAGCCAATTCAGCTTATGGTCGGGGTGTGAAATGGGTCGTCAATCCCGGTGTGAGTGTGCGTTGGAACTTCGATGAGGAGAAATTCTTTAAAAAACTGAATTGGAATTGGGTGGATTATTCTGCCATCCGGGCATCATGGGGAAGAGTGGTCAAATACAAGGCTACGAAATATGACGTGTGGGGAAACTACTTGTTAGGAAGCGATACTTATAATGGTAATACTGTGATTCCCATTGATTTCGAGAATATGCCGAATAACAATATAGACCCGATTACGACGACACAATGGAATGTTGGTTTGGATTTCGGATTATGGAACAATCGCTTGTCTTTCCAGGGAGACTGGTATTACAAGCAAGTGGACAATCAGTTGAGTTCGATTGAATTGGCCGATCATAACGGTTTTGATAAGGTGCCTACGACTGAGGTAAGTCTGGTCAATTATGGTATGGAGTTGGCTTTGGTTGTTCGCCCTTTTCGTCCTAAAAGTAACTGGAGTATGGATATTATGACGAACTTTACGATTAATCGAGATGTGATGACGAAGTTGCCGGACGAAGCCCGTATGATTATCAATTCTAAAGCGGAGGTTGTGAATAAGTTAGGTTCGAATGCCATGTCTAATTTCCTATACGTATATAAAGGTGTGTATGCTACAGATGCAGATGTACCGGTCGATCCTGCAACGGGACTTCGCTTGAGGGTCGGAGGTGAAGGTGTTTCAGCCGACAATCCGAATGCGTATTTCAAGGCAGGCGACCCTATTTGGGCTGATTTGAACGGTGACTATGTGATCGATGAGAAAGATAAAGCGATTGTAGGCAATTCCCAGCCGCGTGTTATCGGAGGTCTTTCTGTGAATTTGCGTTACAAGAATCTGGCTCTTTTTACCAGTTGCTCGTTCACGCTTCGTCGTGACATTGTAAATCAGGTATTGGCTAATAATTTCGCATCTTTGAATGACCCGAATATAAAAGGTGGGGATGGGATGTATAAGAATGCGGCACTGACTCCTATCAGTGCGTATGATTTTTGGACTCCGACCAATACACATGCGGATTATCCCAATCCGTACGATTACCAGCACAGCAGCGTGATAAAGCCGTTCCGTGCCGACCAGACATTGTTTTTGGAAGATGGTTCGTATTTTAAGATTAATGCCATAACTTTATCTTACACGTTGCCTAAGAAGTGGACGAACTTTATCCGCATCCGCCATGCCAGCATCCGGATGAGTTTGAACAACCTTTATACTTTTACGAAATATTCAGGAATCAATCCGGAGAATGTAAGTTCTATCGGTTGGGATCAGTCGGGAGGTTATCCCAATGCTCGGACTTTCTCCATGGGTTTGACTATCGGTTTATGATAAAGAATAAAAAAATGAATATGAGACGGTTATTTGAAATGAAATATATAATAGCAGTGGCTTCCTTGTCTTCTTGTTTGTTGGGGAGCTGTGGCCTGATGGATACGACAAGTGAGGAACACTTGTCAGGAGATGAAATGTGGGATGAGGCATCCGTGCAAACCGTAGAAGGGTTTGTGAACAGCATCTATACGGAGTTCCGTACCGCTACGATGCAAAAGTCTTGTTACATCCTTTACTCTGGGGACTTGCGTTGTGCTCCGTTGGAGACGGATGGGGCGGCTGATTATGTTAAAGATTTGGTGTCTAATGATTTGAATGGTTTACAGGAACATTATTCAGATTTGAATGATGTGCGTGCAGCCGAATATATCATGCAGTGGAAGAACTTTTATAAAGTCATTCAGTCTGCCAATATCCTTTTGAAAGAGATTGACCGTACGAGTGTTCCGGAAAACGAAAAGAAGGCGTATAAGGCTGAGGCTGTTTTCATGCGTGGTTTGGCCTATTTCTTCTTAGTGCGTAATTTCGGAGATGTGCCTTATTATACGGATGCTTATCATCAAGAGCCTTTGCCACGAACCAATATGGTAACAGTGCTGAAGAACATTGCTGCGGATTTGAATCAGGTTTTAGTGGACGATCCGGATGTAACCTGTTTGCCCTGGACACAATACTCCTCGAATAAAAAAGCCATAAGGGCTTCAAGAGGGGCTGTTTTGGCTCTATTGATGCATGTGAACATGTGGCTGGCTGGTTTTGATGAGTCGCAAAAGAACACTTATTACGAGGCTGTGGTGGATTATGGGGATCAATTGGTGGAAAAAAGCGGTAGTGCTTACACGTTGTTGCCCTTAAGCCAGACGGCTACCTTGTTCCGTGGGGGAAGCAATGAAGGTATTTTCGAGATTGTGCAAAATCTGAGTTACATTAACGGGAATGAAGTCTTTAGCCAAAATGCCATTTATTCCAACGAAGTCATGTATTCTGTTTTTGATGACCGTAGTCAACCATACATTCAGTACACTTATGATTTCCTGACCCGGATTTATCCTCCTTCTGAATCGGACGAACGTGTGACGTATTGGTTTAATGAGAATATTTATTCTACCATGGAGTCCGACCCTAAAGAGGTGAAAAAATTTGAGCATGTGGACTTGTATGATGGACGTAACGTGACCTCCAATTCGGGTAATCAGATTGTGTTCCGTTTGGCAGATGCCATCTTATTGTATGCAGAAGCTTTGGCGGAATTAGGTACGGATGATGGAAAAGCCTGCGGTTTGCTCAATCGGATTCGTGCACGTGCCGGTGCTTCTACTTTGTCTCTTTCCGGAAGCGAATTAAAAGATGCCATTTATTGGGAACGTGTACGTGAGTTAATGGGTGAAGGGCATTATTTCTATGATTTGGTGCGGACTGGAAAGGTCTATAACAATCAATACTGTTATCATCCCATTACCAAGAGTGAATTCCGTGAAGGGGCGTGGACGTGGCCTATCAGTAGGAAAGCACAAGAGAATAATACGTTGATTACGTTGAATAATTATTGGGAATAAGATGTTGTACTTTAAACTATTATGTATGAGATATTCACTTAAAAAAATTCTGATTGGGTTTGGGGCTGTACTGCTCTCTTTTTCTGCCATAGGTTGCCAAAATGACGATTATTTGCAAGATGGAGGTAAACACAATCCGTATTATAACGGTACGGTATTGGATTATCTGGAACAGCATCCCGACAAGCATTATTTCTCGGATTTGGTCGAAATGATCCATTATGCCGGAATGGATTCCGTATTCCAAAATGGTGAAATAACCTTTTTTGCTCCGACAGATTGGTCTATCAGGTTTTCTGTCGATTATCTGAGTAAAAAGTTGTATTTCACGATGGGAGAAGACAGCGTGAGAGATTTGCGGCAGATTAAACCGGAAGTATGGAAAGAGTTCCTGTCCATGTATGTCATTCCCGGAAAATATTGTTTGAAAGATATTCCCCAGTTGGATACAGCAGCCGTTTCAGCCTATCCGGGTGGAGCTTATTACTCGTTGGCTGGCAAGCCTATGAACATGGGAGTCGTGTACTATGATGCTTCTGGAGTGAAATATGCCGGTCCGCGTCAGATACTTTATTCTTATGTGAACGATTTTGCCAGTATGGATATGATTAATGCTTATGTGGCTTCGTGTGACATACAGCCCTTTAACGGCGTGGTTCATGTGATACGGTTTACGAACCATAATTTCGGTTTCGATCGTGATGTCTTTGTGCAGAAAGCGATTGGGGCAGGTATTTTGTCTCTGGAGGAGGTCAAGCGGAGGGAAAAGGAATATCTTGTTCGAAAGAAAGAGGAGGATAGATTATGAATTTGAGTATGAAATATAGTATAGGCTTGTATGGGGCTTTATGCTTGCTGGCCGGGTTGTCCGGTTGTGAAGAGTTGGATCATTCTATTTCGGAAGACCCTTATGGAGGAGGAAAAGTACAGTTCGAACTCAGGTTGTTGAGTGAAGATCCGGTTCCGGCCAAGGGATATCCTGGAGATACGGTAGTGTTTAAGGCCGATGGGTTATTGGACTACTGCGTACCGGAAAAGGGGGAATATGCTTTTAAATTCTATTTGGGAGAACAGGAAACCAAAATATTGGCTGCCACCGATACGACGTTGACGGTTAGGGTTCCCGACGAATGTGTGTCAAGCAATACTTACTTGGTGATGGAAAACCAAGTGTTTTACGGTCCTTACTTTCCCATTGAGGGTAATATTAGCGTAGACAAATCTTGGAAATTATCCTCGGATGTAGTGGATGGTATAGTATATGGGGCAATAAGCCAGTATGGTAAGCCGCAAAACAATTATTTGGTTGGTGGGTTTAGCCATTTGGCTCAGTATGAACACTGGTGTATCGGTCATGTAAATTCAAAAGGAGAGGTCACCCGTTGGAGTTCTTCGGACTTTGGTACGGATTATGGAGTGAAAACATCTGTTTTTGAGGAGGATGTTCCCCCGTATATTAATTCCATATCAGCTTTTGAGGACGGGCGTATGTTGGTATCGGGAATGTTCTCGGCTTTTGAAGTGTATAATCCTAAAAATGGTGGATTGTATGATTTGGCGGATAGGGTATATGTTAACAATATCATGGTGTTGCGTTCTAATGCCCATCCCGACACCACGCAACAATATATATTCGAGGATGCTGGGACAGAGAGCAATGGCACGCCTATCCGTTATTCGTTTAGCAAGTTGAATGGCGGTAGTCTGCAACCCATTGTACGTTCGTTTGTGACTTCCGCCCAGAAGATAGTGGCGGTGGGTAATCTTACGCAATACGTATGTAATGAATATGCGTCTTCTTATGTCGATAGCAAGCAGCGTATTTCATCGGTCGCATCGGCATTCCGCATGGATGACTGTGGAGTGTTGGACTCAACTTATCGTTTGGTGGATAGGACTGGGCGCTATTCAGGTGCGGGAGGTGGAAACATAACAGATGCGTGCATGGATAAGGACGATGGAGTGGTTTTGGTCGGTTCTTTTACTTCATTCGACGGTGTTCCCGCGCCTGGTATGGTTCGTTTGGATGCGGATGGAAATGTAGACCATGCTTTCTTGGAGAATTTGGGCACGGGACCGGATGGTAATGTTACCATGGTGCGTTACAACAAGGCTTTGAATAAAATGATGGTGGTCGGTGGCTTCGAACACGTCAACGGGCAGCCTCGTCAGCAAATGGCCATGTTGAACCCTGACGGAACGTTGGATGGAACGTTTGTGCCCCGTGAGATAGGAGGTGGTGCGGTTAATTTTGCGCAGTTGATTGACAAGGAAAAAGTGATTGTATCCGGAACGTTCTCTACTTATGGAGGTGTACCGAGATTGGGATTCCTCATTCTGGAAATGGACGGTACGGCGCAACAGAAATTCAATGTGCCCGGGACTTTTAACGGGCAACTTTATCATGTGGCCGAAACGGAAACGACTTTGGGCTCTTATGGACTGTTGTTGATGGGAAGCTTCGACCGTTTCAACGGGCAGAAGGCCAATAACGTCTTGATGTTGGAAGTGAACTTGGAACATTAATGTAAAAAAAGAGAAAGATGAGAAACATTTTTATAAGGACAATATGGAAATTGGCTGTCTTTTGTGGCATGGGTGCTACGTTATGTGCTTGCAACGATGATTTGGTGAATGGTTTGCGGACAGATTATCCGGATGAGGATTTTGCTTACCATAAGAACCATGTGCTTTGGATTGTGGTGGACGGGGCAAGCGGTACGGCTGTAAGGGAGGCGAATAATGACAGAAGGGTGATGACCCTGAAAGGCATGATGGAAAAAGCACTATACACGTTTGACGGTTTGGCTGATACCCGTTCCGACACGTTGGTCGGGAATCGTTTGGGATGGGAAAATTTGCTGACGGGTATGTTGGAGCGCTCTTCCGATACGCCTTCGGTATTGGAACGCCTTAAAGCGCTTGATGGTGAAAGTCGTATTGCGGTATTGGCATCTGAACGTGAGTTTTCCGACTTATGCAAGGATGAGGCGGATACGATTTGTTGGGGTACGGATGAGCAAATCACAAAAGATGCTGAGGCAATATTGTCGGCTAAAGGCAAGGTGCCTTCATTGACTATTATAGAATACAATGGCGTGCAGCAGGCAGGATTGGAAGCCGGTTTCATAGTTCCTGAAGGCGAGCGTGCCGGATGGCCTACGGATGAAGTCATAGCCGCCCTTTCCGAAACGGATCGACGTATAGGACGGGTCATGACGGCTTTGCAAGCACGTCCGGATTATTCTGCCGAGGATTGGTTGGTGGTAGTAACATCCAATTATGGAGGTGTAGCGGACAATACGGGCGAGAATGTGTATGAGATGAAAGACCGCAACACATTTACCTTGATGTATAATGAACGTTTCGGTGAAGAACGTATATTGGCTCCTTCTTCTGACGAGGGTTTGGTATATAAGTATTTCACTCCGGCCTATTCCGGAACGGGGGCTACTGACTATGCCAAAGTCAATGACCCGTCTTTGTTCGATTTCAAATTGCCGGCAGAAGGGGAAGACACCACATCTTATACCGTCCAATTCATGGTCTGTTATCCCAATGGAGGAGAAAACTGGTTGGATTTTGTGTCTAAGGCCATCCAAACAGAACCCCGAGGGGGAGAAGGTTGGGAAACCGGAGCGGAATATTTCAGGCTTTTGTCCCGGTTCGATGGAAAACGGATTTGGACGATTCAAGATCAGGCTTCGGTGTTGAACGATAAAAAATGGCATGTATTGACGGTGGTTTTTGATTATAAGAAACAACAGTTCCGTCAATATACGGACGGGCATTTGGATCTTCATGGGAATGCAGAGTTTGAACCTTTGACCGTGGATGTTTCTACGGGAGACAAGGTTCCCCTTACCATTGGGCAGATATTCCGTTCAAGCACTTCCACGACAGTGCAGATTTATGTGACCAATGTACAAGTCTACGATGTGGCATTACCGGCTGATTTCATTGCCGAGAATTATAAACTGTCGGGATTGGATGAATTGGGAAAGGATTATCCTTATTGGGATAATTTGATTGGCTATTGGCCTTGTGATCGGGAAGAAGATTATGAAGGGGAAGTGTTGCCGGACTATTCCCAATATGGGTCTATTTATGGCGGGGTGAATGCTGGAAAGTCGGATATGACACTTTCTGCCAATGTTTTGTGGCAACAGGGCATGTCGGAAGAGACCAATGTCAAACCGCCTTATAGCAAGACTTACTTCCAAACGTCCATTAATTTGGTCGATATTCCGTTTCAAACTTTCCAATGGTTGGGATTTACCGTGCCTGATGCATGGGGTTGGACGGGAATTGGGCGTACGCTTCCCTATAAGGATTTAACAACGAACGATTAAAGCATAAGGAATATGAGATATTTAATAAACTGTATATTAGTGGCTTTTTTGGGGATGCCTTTTTTGTTCTCAGGGTGTGAAACCAGTGACTTCGAGTTTGATAGCGGGTGGGATGACAATTCAGCGGATTCGTCCCACGTGACAGTGGATACGGTACAGGGCATCGATGTGAGCATGTACGATAAAGCCCGTTTGTTTCCGGGATTGGTGGACACGGCTTCGGAATATCGTATTGCAGATACTGTGGTTTATTTGGATTTGTCCCGTAAATATATCCAACTGGAATTCATGGAAGAAGGCCCGCAATCCATTTATAGTAGTGGGTTATATGCGGGTGCCGGAGAATTGGTGACGATTTATGTGCCGGATAATGTTTGGGGCTTGACAGTCCAGGTGGGTATGCATACAGAAGACTTGACGAATGACAATATCGGGTTGCGTGAGCCTATTGCCTATTATCGGAAAGCGTTGTATCCTGGAAAAAATACCGTACGTTTCTCGTTGGGAGGGTATCTTTGGGTATTGCGTGATCAGGATGTAAAAGGGGATGCCGATGTTCCGTTGACATTCTGCAATGTGTATGCGGCTCCGGATTTCGTCTTGGGGGAAACCGATGTACGTGAGTGGGAACGGAAAGTGAAAGCTACGACAGTCCCTTGGTTGGAATTGAGAGGAAAAAACGTGGCGTTCTCTGTAGAGCGAAGCCAGTTGGACTTGTATTTCTCCCAACGTCCAGATTTTGCGATGGAAATGGAGGCATGTTTGGCCATATGGGATGAAATGTTGGAGACGATTTATCGTACCCAAGGCTTTGACAAGGAATCCGATGCGGCAAATCCACAACCCATGTTTCCCAACCGTTTTGTCTTTGATGTCCAATTGCGGGAAAACAAATCGAGGCGTTCCGATAACGAACAGGGGATGATGCTGGTACGTACGGCCAGTCTTTATGATGACCTGTTGAATATTGACTCTGTGGCTGATTTGCATTTTATCAATGTGTATTCCATGGTGGCGGAAAAGTATAGTTATTTTTATAATGGAGTGACGGGATGGGAGGATGAATATTTTTATGTGCCTCTGTATCGGATGAATGAGAGGAACAAGGAGATTGGTTTGGAACAAGAATTGTCAGACATGGGGATAGATTTTAAGTCTACAGTTCCGGTTGCTTTGTCCTATGCAAAGGCCGATACTTCCAAGTGGATGTCATCGGATTTGTTCACGGCTAAAGAAGAAGCGAACCGAAAAAAGTCCCTATATCTTTTACCGCGTGTCCAAATTGCCGAATATGAAAACCATTATCAGGATAAACCGAAATGGGACATCTATGATAAATTAAGCCATGACAGAAGAGCCGGAAACGACTATGAGGGTTTCTTCAGGGAACTTTGCGACCGTTATCAGATGGATTTTACTCCTTTCTATGAACATTGGGGTATGTCTGTTTCCGGCTCGGAGCGTGAATATGCTTCACGTTATCCTCTATTGGACAAGCAAATCTGGAAAATAAACCCGCTGTCGGATGACCCGTTTGAGGATGTGGGACAGTATGAGACCTCATCTTTCCGTTACCGTGTCAACCGCAGTGCATGGAAGGTTGCGGCTTGGGACAGTGAAGGGCGTGAAAACGAGGACAAGGAGTATAAATCTGAGTCTGATTGGAAGACTGCGGACAATCTTCTGGATGGCAATCCCTATTCTTACTGGAGTTCTTACCTTTCTCCCAATAACGGAGGGCATCAGGATTCTCCGAGCGAACTTCCATATTATGTGGTCATCGACATGGGAAAGGAGCAGACGATAGACGGTTTTTATTATGCGAATGGGGACGCACGCTGTATTTCCGGATTTACGTTGCAGACGACCGATGCTTCAGGCTTCGGTTTGGAACAACATGGCGAACAGGAATGGAGGACGCTGTATGTTTTGGAACAGACTTTGGATGGTTTGTTGAAAAACGAGCAGTTCATAGATTTCCCGCAGCCTGTCACGGCACGTTACCTGCGTTTGGTATTCGACAAACCCAATTTGTTTGTACCGAATGAAGGTGATGAAGAGAATTTTGAAAAGTTCCATAAGGACAGGCAACAAATGTTTTCGGAGTTTGGGACATTTTTTTATAAACGATAAAACAATTTGAAATATGGATATAATGAACCGATTCAAATACGTATTGGTGTTGCTATGCGGGCTGTATGCTTCGTGTACGAAGTATGATACACCCGAGTCGATTGCCGGAGGAATAGAAGATACGGCAGCATCCAAGAAAAGTGTGAAGCGTTATGTGCTTTGGGTTAATATAGATGGGGCTGTGGGTTCTGTGGTGAAGCGGGAGGTGGAAAGAGGAGCCCTTCCGGTCATGCAGAAGATGCTTGAACATAGCAAGTATGTTTGGACGGGAGTAGCCGATGACCACGCCTTGCTGACGGAAGGTCGTGAGGCGTATGATGAGGAAGATCCTTTGACTTGGGCTACGATGCTTACAGGAATAAATTCCCGTATGCACCGTATCAAGGATTATTCTTATACTCCTGATTTCATGATAGGAGATGCGGCGGTTACTTATGCCAAGACCATCGTACAGTATGTTTCGGATAAAGAGCCGAATTTATTGATGTCGTGCGTTTCTCCCTGGTCTAACCTGAACCGTTATGTCGGTGGGATGCAGTCCGTGATAACCAGTTCTTCGGATGAAGAAACGTTGGAGGTGTTACGGGGACAACTTGAAAAGGGAAACAACCAGTTGACATTGGCAGCCTTTAAAGGGGTGTTGGAGGCAGGAAAATCAGGGGGATTTGTGTCTGAAAATACATCGTATTTGAATGCTTTGAAGTTGATAGATACAGGTTTGGGACAATTATTGGCCACGATTGAGGCTCGCAAAGATGCTTATTATGAAGACTGGTTGGTGTGCGTGACATCAAACCATGGGGGAACACCCGACGGGCATTATGGCGGCAACACAGACCAGGAACGGGATATTTTTGGCATATTCTATTATCCTCATTATACTTCATACGAGATGAAAGGGGAAATAGTGTGGGCGGCATATTTCTCGAAAGAGGACTGGGCAGCAGCGGAAGACTCTACCGCTTTGTATGGAATTGGCCCTAACCGACAGCTTGCCGTAGAAATCAATATGAGGAATATTCCTACCGCTCAGCAGTCCTATCATGGAAATAATTGGGATCGTTTTGTTGGGAAAGGTAAATGGGGTGTGTTTCGCCAGAGGGAAAAAGTGAAAATCTATATTAGTGGTGGCAATGCTTTGGAGCGAGAGATCAATGCTTTTAACGATGCAAGATGGCATTCCTTTTATACCGGTTTGGGGCCGATGTCTTCTGGAGGCAGGATGTATATTATGTCTTATGACGGGCAAAGGATGCTATATGATGAAACACAAAATATGGGAGTGGAAGATGATTCTACGGCTTTAGAGGTCGGGCATTCAGGTATAAATTTTTATGCAGGTACCGTACGTTTATGGGATACATTCCTGAAAGATGAAGAGATTAATGAATATATGAACTATTGGGTGTTACCGGATGAGGTGTCTCAACGCGGACACTTGATAGGGGAGTGGCGTTTTTCGCCGGATGAATTGAAGTCGGATTCAATCATACCCAATAAAGTGAAGGGAATGCCGGACATGATATTCAAGAAGAAGCCTGTCTTTGTGAAAATGGCTAATACTTTGCCAGGAAAAAGGTCTTCAGGAGATTTGGCGATGGAGAACATATTGATAGCACCTCAGGTTATTTATTGGTTGTGCGGTGCTGATGCGGTGAGTTCCGAGCTGGACGGGCATTGCTTTTTGTCATCTTATATGATGGAAGAACAATGGCGTGACCAATAAACCATAAGGCGGAAAGGGTGTGGTGTTCATCTTTTCCGCCTTTTTAAGGCCTGTTGTGAGAATAAGGTTGCGATAGACGTCAAACGCCGAGAACGTGGGAAGAATTGGAGGCAGGTGTTCCAACCGGATTATTACCGGGCTTATGCTGTATCTGAGATGCTACACTATAGACATGGTTTTATGAGACCTTATTTCCTCTTGATTTTCCAAAAAATGGGTTCATCTTTCAGGATGGGCGTCAAGTGGTTGTATTCCAGTGTATTTGTCGGCTGAAGGATACAAGCCCGTCTTTCAGCTTCTTGTCAGACCGCTGCATGTGTCCGTCCTGCCGTAAGTGGTGAAATCGTTTGGCGCAGAACGGAAAATCAGTCTCAGGCAAATGAAAAATCGTTTGGCGCAGAAAAAAACACGTCCTGAGGCAGGACTTTTCCAATCGTCCTGTAGGGGTGGGGTGTTTCTGCCTGAAACATTGCCTATTTATCTTTCAGCCCTTAAACGGTTAACTATAAACGTGTTATTGGGACTCCTGAAAGATGAAACATGTTTTGGAAAACTTTCTGGAGGTGTGGAGCCGATGGGAATCCTGACGGTCGGCATTGAGAAGGGGCGTTGCGGCAGCTTTTAGGTATGCTTGCCTGAATAAAAATCGGTAGGGATGAATTATTTTGGGAAAAAGTTGCTTTTTCCATTTTTGTGTCATGGAATTGAATGAAAATAGGAAGGCAAAATGGGAGCTGTTCGGTATCTTTGCCGATATAAAAACTATCAAATTATATAAATGTCATTATCATGAGAATTTTATTGAAGAAGAGAACGTATTCGTTGGTGTGGGCTTTGTTATTGGCTTGTCTGGTGGGGACATCCCAGGCAATGGCCAAGGACCGTTATGAAGTGTTTAAAGACAAGGTGCCGGCTGGCACCCGGATTTCAGTCCCCGATGCCGTCCGGGAAGGAGGCAGTTCGGAGAAGAGCACGCATTACATCTATGTGCAACCTTCGGAAACACCTACCCGTATTTCCGGATTGTCTATTCCTATCCGTGAAAATCCCGGCCCGGGGCAATACCGTTATATTACATTTGCTTGGATCAAATGGGGCGGAGAGGAAATCGGTATGCAATTGGGTGTGAAAAATGTGAAGGGTAATGCGCCCGGGAAAAAATACAATTATACATATATGGCCGGTCCGGGGAAGGAACTTTCCGGACTGAAAGTAGACAAGAAGGTGACCGGCGGTTGGATGGTGGTTACCCGGGATTTGTGGAAAGACTTTGGCGAGTTTACGTTGACGGACGTGTCTTTCCTTTGTCCGACCCGTCGGGATGCCGGTTTCGATAATATCATCTTAGGGGCGACTCAGGATGCTTTTGCCGATGTGGCACCAAAGATATTGCCGGGTAAGGTGGCTGCGGCAGAAACGGTGAACGATGCTGCGGCAGATTCCATTTCGTTGGACACTCCTGTAGAGGAAGAAGAGGCGGAACAGCAGGTGCAGATAGACTGGGCCGCACAGATCAAGGCCGGCGGTTTCATCATGTATCCTCTTTATTTGCTGGGAATTTTGGCTTTGGTCATTACGATCCAACGTTTCTTTACTTCCACTCGTGGACGTTTGGCACCTAAGAACCTGGCAGAAAAGGTCAATGCATGCATTGCACGTAAGGATTATGATGGTGCTGTCGATTTATGTAAAAAGAGTTCTTCTACTTTAGGCAATTCGCTCGGCTTTATCGTGGAGCATCGGGATGCCGATTGGGAAACGGTATGTCAGACTGCCGGTGACATGGCGGCGCGGGACATTCGGAGCCATCTTTCGCGTATTTATCCGCTGACTGTCATTTCATCTTTGTCCCCCTTGTTAGGATTGTTCGGAACGATAGTGGGAATGATCGAGGCTTTCGGGCTTGTGGCCTTGTTTGGAGATGAGGGTGGCGCTTCCATATTGTCCGACTCCATCTCGAAGGCTCTGATTACTACGGCAGCCGGTCTGGTGGTGGCCATGCCTTCCATTGCTGTGTATTTCATTCTTAAAAGCCGGATTTCCAATTTGGGTTCGCAAATAGAGATGGGAATAGAAAGTGTGGTGAATGCCATTTATTTGAACAAGAAAACCGAATAGCCATGAGATTGCCTCTTGACGAAGAAGAGAAAGTAGACATTCAGATGTCGCCTTTGATAGACTGTGTGTTTCTGTTGCTCATATTCTTTCTGGTCACAACGATGATGAAGAAGTGGGAAATGCAGATTCCCTTGTCGCTTCCGGAGATGACTTCCAGCTTGTCGACAACCCGTTCGGGGGAAAATACGGTCATTATTGCCGTGGATGAAGACAAGCAGGTCTATGAGGTGGTGCATCACGACGCTTATACCGGCGAGAATGATTACCTGCCTATCGGAGACTTGGATACTTATCTGAACGGATTGCGGGAAAAGGTGGGTACGGAGATATCCATAGATGTGGCTGCATACCGTTCGGTGCCGGTCAGTACCGTGATAGAAATATTTGATAAATGTCAATTGGAAGGATTTACGCATACGCGTGTCCGTTTAGGAGGAAAGCCTTATGAAACTACCTTTAGGAAATAACGAAGAGGAACCTGAAGTCTCTATGTCTCCGTTGATTGACTGCGTGTTCCTGTTGCTGATCTTTTTCTTGGTTTCTACCATGACAAAAGTGAAAAGCAGGGATATTCCGGTGAATTTGCCGACCTCGGAGGCGGCTGTCAAACTCAAGCCGGACGACAAACAAGCCATTGTGGGACTGGACAGCGAAGGGAACTTTTATTGGGACGGGCAGCCTTGTACGGCCAACTTCCTTCACGAACAGTTACGAGAGGTCTGTATAGCCACTCCGGACCGACGCATACGAATAGATATGGATAGGGATACACCTTTCGGACGTTTTGTGGAAGTGATGGATGCCTGTCAGTTTTATAATTTGAATAATATAGGAATACGTACGTACGATGAACACTACAACGAAAACTAACCGGAAAGTCATTGTCTTGTCTTGGATTGTGGCCATTGTGGCATGCGCGGTTTTTGCATGGGCTATTTATTATGCTCCGGTTCCAGTTCCGGCCGGTACCTTGAAATTACCGGAAGGTAAACAACCGGTAGAGCATCGGGGTGCGTTGAAACCGCGTGCCGTGAAAGTAGCCAAGTTGAGTGAGAAGATGAAAGCGGAACAGGCGCAGCGTACTTTACCGTCCCGCTATGCCGAGCAATTGGTGGAGCAGTCGGAAATGTCGGTGAAGAAAAGTTTAAAGAGCCAGCTTTTGCAATTTCAAAAAATGGCTGAGAAGATGCGTAACCGCAAGGAAAGCCTTCTGTCGCAGGTTGAGGCCCGCAAGTTGCCGCGCTCTGCGCCCAAGGATGCCAATGATGTTTCTGCCGCCCGTAAGATACCGAAGGCGGGGAATCCTCCGTTGGGGAGTGACCCGTCTGTACAGGACATTTATGAGATGTTACGTCAGTACGAACGTGAGATTCAACAGAACCACTTGGCGGTGAATGCGGCAAAGCAGACGTTGCAGAAAGGTTTGTCTTTCCCGGAGGTTTATAAGTCGCTGCAACAAAGTTCCACCCGTATGCCGGATTTTGAGGAGTTGATAGCGATGCAAACCGGAGGGGCAGACTGGGAGCGTTCGGGACGTAGCAATGCCAGTGCCGGGCTTTCCGTCAGATCGACAGCCGACTTGAATAATTACCGGGGATTATTGAGTCAGGCATCCCGTCAGGCCGGTTTGGCCGGTTCACGCTTGGAGAGTCTTTTTGGTTTGGTCCGTAATGTCGGCAAACCCGGAAATGCAGCCGGTAATGGGAAAGGTAACGGAAATGGCGGCGGTGCCGGAGGAGGAACCGGAGACGGTGGCGGAGGCGGAGATGGAGGCCTTGGCGGCGTAAATTATGAAAATGATGAGGTGATGACTCCCTATAGTGAGTACCGTGGCCCTCGTTTGAACGAAAGTATGGTTAAGGCTCAGGCGTTACCCGGAAGACGTTTCTCTAAAGATGCCGAGCGCAAAGGGTGGCTTTACGTGAATACATGGTATATGATTGGTCCGTGGGAGAATTACGGACGGGATGATTTTGCCATAATCCATCAGCCTGAAATTTCAGTCGATTTCGACGCCGTGTACACGGATGGTCAGGTAGGCGTGGGTATCGAAGAGACAGAGTCCGACCCGATTAAGATGATTGGGAAGGAGGTGAAGCTGGATGGGACCCTGCGTTGGAAATTCATGCAGAGCGAGTCCATGCACAATACGGTGCCTGTCACGACCGGACATTCTACTTATTATGCTTATACGGAGCTGTACTTCGATGAGGCGACAACCATGTTGGTGGCCATCGGTACGGACGACAGCGGCCGTATATGGATTAACGGGAAAGATGTTTGGCAGGATAAAGGCACCAGTTGGTATCATATCGACGAGCATATCGAACCCTTTACTTTCCAGCAAGGCTGGAATCGTGTCCTTCTTCGTTTGGAGAATGGAGGGGGCGGGGCTGCCGGATTCAGTTTTCTGATCATTCCTCAGGATCATGCCGTAACAACGGACTGACATGAGGAGGAAACTTCCCGGCCATGGCATTAAAATCGTAAGTGTTGGTCTTTGACAGAACGGGTAAAAGCGGTGTACGCCGTTTTTGCCCGTTCTGTTGTGCATTTCCTTGTTTATGAGGGGAGGGAATATAGGAAAGAGGGGGCTTCCCGTTACAAAGGAAAGCCGAATGCCGTGAATTCATATATTCCGTCCGCCCATGTGGCCGGATGGTTGTTGTGTACATTTATGATTTGGAATACATTGAGACGAAGGAACTTGTATGTGGAACGGTCTTCGACGGGGAGGATGTGGAATCCCACGGTCCAACTGTTTCTTCCGTCGATGAGTGTTTGGTACTCTTGTCCGTCCATGCTGCCTTCTATGGTGTATTTATAGGCCGTTTCGGAACCGTTGACCAACCGGGTGGCCAGATTGATTTCAGAGATACGGGAGGGTTGGGGCAGTTCTATGGTCAAGGAGTAAGGGTAATGGCTGCCTTTGAAATAAGGAGAGGAGGCCATGTCCGAACCGTCTGTGATGCAATCCGGAGCAGCGGAACCATCGCCCGGTGCGTGTGAAGGCACAACCGTGGCTCCCAACGTAAGATTCCTGCCGTTCTGTACCGGGATGATACCATATTGGTCATGGAACTTCACGAACCGGAAGTAGTTCATCGAAGCATATCCGCTGTTGAACGTAGCCGGAGAGATACGGGTAAAAGTTCCGTCCGGGTCCCGGTGATGGTATTGGGCGTCCCAGTGGAAGCCCCACAGCCCTAACGTCTCACGTGTTCCGGTGGTTTGTTGTACGTAGTTGAATTGTACGCCGTAAGTCGAGTTGTTTCCTATTTCCTTCAGCGGAGACCATTTGCCGTCTATACGGTCGGCTGAGGCATACATCGTCTGGCTGGGATACCAGCCCGATGCTTTGGAACTGAAAAAATAATAGGTTCCGTCCTTTTTAAGGATGGAAGGGGTTTCACGGTGTTGGCCTTTACATATCGTGTTGGCCAGTGCCACGGGTTTAGTCCATGTTTCATCCAACCGGTAGATGTTGATGTCGCTGTTCATGTGGGTGGCAGACAGGAGATAAGCCGTCCCGTCTTCATCGACAAACAGGGACTGGTCTCTGGAATCATGCCCCAAGGGGCGCTCCATGGTGCCGATTTCGATTCCGCCTTTTGGCGTGATTTGTGCCAGAAAGATTTTAGCTGCGGTATATCCGCCTTGGTCTTCATAATGGGCAGACAGTACGACCTTGCGTGTCTTTTTATTATAGTGGAATCCGATGCCCTCGAAGTTCACGCCCGGATAGAATGCTATTTCCCGCGGTTTGCTCCAACTGTCTTTTAGTCCGGTTTTCGACTCTGATTCGGAAAGCAGCCAACCGTTTTCCTCCTTGCCATTCAAGTTCTTGGGGGTTCGGTGCAGACGGTAGGAGAAGTAAGTCTTGCCGATTTTAAATCCCGACGGTTTGTCCGGTGTGGTTCGGAGGTGCCGGCCGTTTCGGTTGTCGTACAAAGCCGTCTCGCCGGAATAAGTAAAGGTACGGGTTTCTTGTGTTGCGGAACTGGCTGCTTTTTGATGTTCTTGATAAGCATCCACCCGGTAAGTGTAAGTTTGGTCCGTTTTCAGGTCATAATCATCATAAGTATTCCCTTGGGTTTCTCCGATGAGTTGCCCGTTTCTATATACCTTATAGGATTGGATGCCTTTCAGCGGTTGCCAGTTGATTTTTACGTGGTTGACTTGTCGTTCTCCGTAGAGTTTGAACGGGATGGCAGTGACGGCCCAATCGTTCGGAGCGGTGAAAGTCGTATCGGCTGTGGGATGGCCGGTGGTCTCTTGCCCGGGCAGGGAATGGGCAGGCATGGCATGAGTGTTGAAACACAATAAGGCTGCAAGGCATAAACCTTTTTTCGGATGGAGTCTTTTGGAATACATGAATATGAAATTGAGGTTAATGTGTAACGGGCAAAACCACTCATTCGTTAGTTCTGCCCGTCTTTGGATTTTATGAGAATATTTAAGTTATTCGTGATAGGAGGCCGAAGATGGCGTTTACTTCACATTCCCAACCTTAATCAAATATTCGGCAATCTGCACTGCATTCAGTGCGGCACCTTTCTTGATCTGGTCGCCTACGAGCCAAAGCGTCATGCCGTTTTCGTTAGCCAGGTCCTTACGGATACGGCCTACGTATACATCGTCTTTTCCGGCCAGGAAGAGCGGCATGGGGTAAGTCTGTGTGGACGGGTCGTCCATCAGTTGCACGCCTTCGCCGTGGGCGATGGCTTCACGCACTTCCTCTACCGTGAGCGGACGTTCCGTTTCCAACCAGATGGCTTCCGAATGAGAGCGCAGGGCCGGTACGCGTACACACATGGCCGAACATTGCACGTCGCTATGCATGATCTTCTGTGTCTCGTTGAACATCTTCATTTCTTCTTTGGTATATCCGTTATCCTGGAATACGTCGATTTGGGGGATGACGTTATAAGCCAACTGATAGGCAAACTTCTTCACGGTGACGGGTTTGCCTTCCAATACTTCACGATATTGCTGTTCCAGCTCGGCCATGGCTGCGGCACCCGCACCGCTGGCAGCCTGATAGCTGGCCACGTGGATACGTTTGATATGGCTCAGGTTTTCGATAGGTTGCAAAGCCGTCACCATCATGATGGTCGTACAGTTCGGATTGGCGATGATGCCGCGCGGACGCTCCAAGGCATCGGCTGCGTTGCATTCGGGTACGACGAGAGGCACGTCCTTGTCCATGCGGAAAGCGCTGGAGTTATCTATCATGACTGCCCCGTAACGGGTGATGTCTTCGGCAAATTCTTTGGATGTGCCGGCACCGGCCGAGGTAAAGGCGATGTCGATGTCTTTAAAATCATCGTTGTGCTGAAGAAGCTTCACTTCGATTTCTTTGCCACGGAATTTGTATTTGGAACCTGCACTGCGGGTTGAACCAAATAATACCAATTCGTCCAATGGGAAGTTTCTCTCTTCGAGCACACGCAGGAATTCCTGACCCACCGCGCCGCTCGCACCTACAATTGCTACTTTCATTTCATATAATTTTTAAGAAGTTGTGATGATTCCGGTTGCAAAAATAGATAATTTATTACGATTGGACATACAAAATGGAAACTTTTTCGTTACTTTGCATATTAATTTAATACAGATACTCATGCAGATGCCCGACTTGTCTACATATTTTCCCGTCACGGATCCCACGTGGATATTCTTTTTAGTGTTGAGCATCATTCTGTTTGCACCTATTTTATTGGGTAAACTGAAGATACCCCACATTGTCGGTATGATCTTGGCCGGTGTGCTTATCGGGCCATACGGCTTGCATGTATTAGACAAGGACAGCAGCTTTGAACTGTTCGGGAACGTGGGCTTGTATTACATCATGTTTTTGGCCAGTCTGGAGATGGATATGCAGCACATGAAGCGGATTCGTTGGCAGGCGTTGACGTTGGGGTTGGCGGCATTTGTTTTTCCCCTGACGATGGGCGTCGTCAGCAATGTGTTCCTCTTGAAATACAGTCTGGTGACTTCCGTTCTGCTGGCCAGTATGTATGCCTCGCACACCTTGATAGCCTATCCTATCGTGATTCGATACGGGGTGTCGCGTAACCGCAGTGTGAGTATTGCGGTGGGGGGAACTATTGTGACCGATACGCTGACCTTGTTGGTATTGGCTTTCATCTCGGGCATGTTCCGTGAGGAGGTGCACGGAGGTTGGTTCGGCGTTGTGCTTTTGTTGAAAGTCATCCTGCTTTCCCTTTTTATCGTATATTCTTTTCCCCGTATCGCCCGGTGGTTTTTCCGTCGGTACAACGATCCGGTCATTCAGTTCATCTTTGTGCTGGCCATGGTCTTTTTAAGTGCCGGCCTGATGGAGCTTATCGGAATGGAAGGGATATTAGGCGCTTTCCTGGCCGGACTGGTATTGAATCGGCTTATTCCGCATAGCGCGCCGCTGATGCATCATTTGGAATTTGTGGGCAACGCTTTGTTTATTCCTTATTTCCTTATCGGGGTCGGTATGATTATCGACCTGCGCGTGCTGTTCGGTTCGGGAGAGGCTCTGAAAGTGGCGGCAGTGATGATTACCATGGCGTTGGCGGGAAAATGGATCGCTTCATGGGTGACGCAGAAAGCTTTTAAGATGTCGGTATTGGAGCGGGAACTGATGTTCGGTCTGAGCAATGCCCAGGCTGCGGCTACGCTTGCTGCGGTATTGGTCGGCTATAATATCATTTTGCCTTCCGGCGAGCGGTTGTTGAATGAAGATGTGCTGAACGGTACGATATTACTGATATTGGTGACGTGTGTGGTCAGTTCGTTGATTACGGACGTGGCGGCACGTAGGTTGGCTTTGCAGGACGGTAATATCAACGAGAGCCGTCCGCTTGACGAGGAGTCGGCCTTGATTGCCTTGGCTTATCCCGATACGGTGGACGATTTGGTCAACATGGCTTTATTGATGCGGAAAGACAAGTCGGATGCACCGATGAGTGCCATCAACGTCGTGTTGGATAATGATGACAAAGCCCGGGAGAAAGGGATGAAACTGCTGGAAGCGGCTTCGGCTGTGGCTTCCGCTGCCAACGTGCAGATGCAGACTAAAGTGCGTTTGGCTACCAATCTGGCAAATGGTATCATCCATTCCATGAAAGAAAACGATTATTCCGAACTGGTGGTAGGCTTACACATGCAGAATTCCCCTTCCGAGTCGTTTTTCGGGCCGGTGCTGATCAGTTTGCTGAACCGCCTGAACCGCCAGATTACGATGATACGTTGTACGGTGCCGGTCAATACGATTCGCCGTATTCATGTAGCCGTGCCGGCCAAGGCTCAGTTTGAGGCCGGTTTTTATCATTGGGTAGAGCGTGTGGCACGTTTGGCTGTAGGACTGGGCTGTAGGATTATTTACCATGCCCATCCCGATACCATTCGGATTTTACAACGTTATTTGGAGACTTACCATGCATCTATCCGTGCGGAATATGTACAAACCGATGGCGGAAATGAGTTGAAGCGCATTTCGCGGGAGGTTAGGGAAGACCACATGCTGGTGGTCGTGTTAGCGCGTAGAGGGTCTATTTCCTTCCGCCCGTCGTTCGACCACATTCCCCGCCAAATCAAAAAGTATTATATGAATACGGGGCTGATGCTGATCTTCCCGGATGTGTATGCCGAGGCTGCCACGAAGGATGTGAGCGTGAATGAACCGTTGACGACCGATTTGCGTTACGAGGCGGCCAAGGAGTGGTATAAGAATTGGTTGTCGCGAAGCAACGGAAAGGAGGAAAGCCAATGACCACACCGGATTGGTTGGAGCGTACGTCGCTTCTGATGGGGCCGGACAAGATGGAACGTTTCCGTCGGGCACATGTCTTGGTGGTCGGTACGGGTGGCGTAGGAGCGTATGCCGCCGAGATGTTGGTACGTGCTGGAATCGGCCGGTTGACGTTGTTGGATGCCGACCGGGTGCAGCCGAGCAATATCAACCGTCAGTTGTGCGCCCTGCATTCGACGGTCGGAGAGGAAAAAGTCCGCGTGTTGGGGCTGCGTTTTAAGGATATTAATCCGGAACTCGACTTGACCGTGCGGGCTGAATTTCTGGAGGAGCACTCGGCCGGTGCTTTACTGGACAGCGCGAAGTTTGATTTTATCGTTGATGCTATCGACACGATAGCGCCCAAGTGTGCTCTGATTGAAGAAGCGATGAAAAGGCGCATTAGGATCGTGAGCAGCATGGGAGCCGGGGCGAAAACGGATATCACCCAAATCCGTTTTGCCGACTTGTGGGAAACGTTTCATTGCGGGTTGAGCAAAGCTGTGCGGACCCGGCTGAAAAGAGACGGTATGCGCCGTCCGTTGCCGGTGGTGTTTTGCGCCCAGCAGGCCGATCCGGCCGCTTTGGTCCAGGTTGAGGGAGAACGGAATAAGAAGACCACAACGGGCACGGTGAGTTATATGCCTGCAGTGTTCGGTTGTTATTTGGCACAATATGTGATAAGCAGATTATAGAAGGATTATGATAGAAGTCAGGAATATAAGGAAAAGTTTCGGTTCGCTTGAAGTGCTCAAAGGAATCGACCTCGATATCCGTAAGGGCGAGGTGGTGAGCATCGTGGGGCCGAGCGGTGCCGGAAAGACCACGTTATTGCAGATTATGGGGACGTTGGACAAGCCGGACAGCGGAAGCGTCCGGCTCGACGGGGTTGCCATGGAAAGCCTGAGCCGCAAGGAGATGGCGGATTTCCGTAACCGGCGCATCGGGTTCGTGTTTCAGTTCCATCAGTTATTGCCCGAGTTCACGGCACTCGAAAATGTGATGATTCCGGCGTACATCGGGCCTGCTTCCACAAGTGAGGCCAAGGCGCGGGCACAAGAGTTGCTGGATTTCATGGGACTGTCCGACAGGGCTTCGCATAAGCCTAACGAACTTTCGGGAGGAGAAAAGCAGCGGGTGGCTGTGGCACGCGCTTTGGTCAACCATCCCTCCGTAGTGTTTGCCGACGAGCCTTCGGGGAGTCTGGATACGAAAAACAAGGGAGAACTGCATCAGTTGTTCTTCGATTTACGGGACCGGTTCGGGCAAACGTTCGTCATTGTGACCCACGATGATGAGTTGGCACGTTTGACAGACCGTACCATTCACATGAAAGACGGTTTGATAACCGATGATAAAAATATAACCCTATGAACATAGAATTAGGAAAGATGAATCGCCTCAGGGTGGTTAAGGCCGTGGATTTCGGCATGTATTTGGATGGAGGCGATGCGGGAGAGATTCTTCTGCCTGCGTGTTATGTGCCGGAAGGTTGCAGCGTGGGAGACGAGTTGGATGTCTTTTTGTATTTGGATAGCGAAGAACGTTTGGTCGCTACTACGCAGACACCTTTGGCTCAAGTCGGAGATTTTGCTTATTTGCAGGTCGCGTGGGTAAACAATTACGGGGCGTTCCTCGATTGGGGGCTGATGAAAGACTTGTTCGTGCCATTCCGTGAGCAGAAGCTCAAGATGCAGAAGGGGCGGAGTTATATCGTGCATTTGCATGTCGACGAAGAAAGCTACCGGCTGATGGCTTCGGCCAAAGTGGAACGTTATTTGTCGGACGAGATGCCTCCTTACCGTGAAGGCGATGAGGTGCAGATTTTAGTCTGGCAAAAAACGGATTTGGGCTTTAAGGTCATTGTGGACAACCGTTTTTCCGGTCTGGTCTACGAGAATGACCTGTTCCGGCCTTTACATACGGGAGACCGTGTGCAGGCCTATATAAAGCAAGTCCGTCCGGACGGTAAGCTGGATATTACCTTGCAGAAACAGGGGCGGGAAGCAGTGGACGATTTTTCGCAAGTGCTTTTGGAACATTTGCAGCATAATGCAGGTCGTACCCCTTTGTGTGATAAGAGTCCGGCGGAAGAAATTTACGCGATGTTCGGCGTCAGCAAGAAAGTTTTCAAGAAGGCCGTGGGCGACCTTTATAAGAAAAGGCTTATCGAGATTACGGACGAGGGTTTGCGTTTGGTCTGACCTCTCGCCTTTCGGGAGGATAGGGAGAAAAAATCAGCGTCGGAAAGTTCCTTTCATGGGAGATACTTTCCGACGCTGTGTGATTTTGAAACGTATGAGACTTATTTGCTGGCAATCGTACGTTTTTCTGCGATACGGGCTTTCTTGCCGGTAAGTTTGCGCAGGTAGTACAATTTAGCACGGCGTACTTTACCGATCTTGTTCACTACGATGCTGTCGATGTTCGGACTTTCAATCGGGAATATACGTTCTACTCCCACCGTTCCGGACATTTTGCGAACCGTGAAACGTTTTTTGTTCTGGTGGCCTGAAATCTTGATGACCACGCCACGGTACTGCTGGATACGCTCTTTGTTACCTTCGACGATTTTATATGCTACGGTAACGGTGTCGCCTGCTTTGAATTTGGGATGTTCCTTACCGGTAGCAAACGCTTCTTCTGCAATTTTAATTAAATCTGCCATTGTTTGTTTTAATCATTAAATTGTTTGTCGTCCCAGTACAACATAACAGGGAACTCTGCATCCTGCCAGCGATTGTACGGAAAGCGGTGCAAAGGTACGGCTATTTTGCGAATTAACCAACCGCTCCCGTTTCTTTTTTCGGATGAAATGACAGATTATGTGGCTTTTTTCTGTAATTTTGGAGTGGAATATAATTTCGATGTGATGAGAACATTCAGATTTTTGCTTTTATCCGCATGTTGCGGATGGTCGGTGGCTACGTTTGCCCAGCGTTACGAACTGGAAGAGGTGAAAGCCGGACGCTATGAGGTGACGAACCGTCTGGACGCCAGGCCCGATAGCGGTGCGGTGCGCGTGGTGGCTCCCTACCGTCATGCCGTGGACAGTATGATGTCGCCGGTGTTGGGAGAGAGCGAAGTGGCTATGCGGGCAGACCGTCCCGAGAGCCTTTTGTCTAATTTTGTGGCCGACGTGTTGCGTGAGGGGTCGCTCCGGGTGGGCAAGATGGCCGATATCGGTCTGTGTAATATCGGCGGGTTGAGGAGTACAATGCCTAAGGGTAAGGTGACGTATGGAGATGTGTTGGAAATAGCCCCGTTCGAGAACCGCCTGTGCATCCTCTCTTTGGACGGGCGCAAGCTGACGGAGCTGATGGAGCAGATAGCTGCCGTGGGGGGCGAGGGCATCAGCGGGGCTCGTCTGGTTATTACGGGAGACGGGCGTCTTCTGCGTGCCGAGGTCGGGGGAAAACCGATTGACCCCAATGGTATATATGTGATTTCCACGTTGGACTATCTAGCCGAGGGAAATGACAAGATGTATGCCCTGAAAGATAATTTGTCGAAGAAAGTCACGAATATAGCCGTACGCGATTTGATCATGGAGTCCATTCGCCGGACGGCTGCGCAGGGGGATAAAATCACGGCCCGTATGGAGGGTAGAATCGTTAAACAATGAGAAACCGGACAATGAAAAAGGTAAGGATTATGATGTGGTCGGTCTTGTGCGGACTGGCAAGCACCGTGTTTGCGGCGCAAGACGGTGAAGTGGAATTACGTATCGTGCACACCAATGATACGCACAGTTGTGTGATGCCGGTCAATCCGAATTCATCCGATACGGCATTGGCGGATAAAGGCGGTTTTGTGCGCCGTGCGGCGCTGGTGCGCGATTTGCGTGCGGAAGACCCGGACTTGTTGCTTTTTGACAGCGGTGACTTTTCGCAAGGTTCTGCTTACTACAACTTATATAAAGGAGATGTGGAAGTGAAGTTGATGAACGAAATGCGTTACGATGCGGTCACCATCGGGAATCATGAATTTGATTTTGGATTGGACAACATGGCGCGCATATTTCGCGAGGCGACTTTTCCCATCGTTTGTGCGAATTATCATTTCGAAGGTACGGTGTTGGAAGGATTGGTACGCCCGTATGTCATATTGGAACGTAAGGGCGTGAAGGTCGGAGTGTTCGGACTGGGCACGCAGTTGGAGGGGATGGTTGCCTCGGAGAATTACAAGGGGGTGACGTATGAAGACCCGGTTACGGCTGCCAACCGGGTGGCCGATGAATTGAAAAACAAGGAGCATTGCGACCTTGTGGTATGCCTTTCCCATCTGGGGTGGGATATTGACGGTCTAGACGACACGGAACTGGTGCCGGCCACGCGCCATATCGACATTGTGCTGGGCGGCCATTCGCATACTTATTTCGAGCATCCCGAAGTGTTGAAAGATGCCGACGGGGAGGATGTGTATTGCAACCAGATGGGCAAGCACGGACGTTATGTCGGCATGCTGCTGTTGGAGATGTCGCCGACAGGGGACTGACCCTTATTCGAAATAGAGAGTCAATACAATCATTTTCGACGATGCCCCGTCCAAAGAATTGGTGAATTTCCGCAGCGAATTGTCTATCAAATCGTTGCGGTTTTTTTGTAAGATATCTGCCAAACCGAAACAGAACTTCAGTTCGGGGATGAGCTTGAAAAACGGCAGGTAGATGTCGCAGCCCATGCCCACCTCGATATAACAGTCGAAAGGTTTCATGAGCAGGGCTTTTTGTTTCTTGGTAGTCAGGTCCACCATGGGATTTACGCCTGCGATGAAGTAGGGGCGAAAGTTGTTATAGCGTGGGGCGGCGAACTTCAAGTCCAGCGGGACGGAAATATAAGTCGATTTGATGTTTTGCGTACTGTCCTGCCCCGTTCTTTGTTCATGGAAAGACACGTGCTTCTGTCCGAAATGCAGGGTAGGGACGAGGCGCAGGGACAAATAGGTGTTCAGGCGCATTTCACCTAATACGCCCACACTGAATCCCGGACTGTAGTTGTCCACATCGGCATACCATTGCTCGCCGGTTTCCGGATCTACATAGCCGTTGTTTTTCAGTTCCAGGTCCTGCATGTGCACGCCGAAGAGGAATCCGTAGTGGAATCTTCTTTGGTCGATGTACGGACGATGCTGGAGTTTGCGCTCCTGTGCCATCATGCCGTATGCGGACAGCAGGCAAAGGAGGACGGCCAGAATTCTTTTCATGAATCATTGATATTTATTAGAAAACAACGCAAAGATACGTAGCTTATTGCATTTGACCGTGGCTTTTCGGATGAAAATCACTAAAAATAGTGAGAAAATATTTGGGGGGATTCTATTTTAATACTAACTTTGCGGTATCGTTTGAATAAAACAAGGCATTAATAATTTAAATTCTAATTGATATGGCTTACGTAATTGGTGATGATTGTGTAGCTTGCGGTACTTGCATCGACGAGTGTCCGGTAGGCGCAATTTCTGAAGGTGAAAAGTATGTAATCGACGCTGACGCTTGCACTGAGTGCGGTACTTGCGCTGATGTATGTCCTTCGGGTGCAATTTCTCTCTAAATATAAGGGAGATCACATAATCTTTAAAAGTTAGACAAGAAAGGCCTTCTCTTCCGAAAGGAGGAGAAGGTTTTTCGTTTATAAAGACAAGAAGTATGCGTGAGGGATTATTTATAATCGGAAGAGGAGTGGGGCAAGTCATGTTCCAGAACAATGCGGTTTCGGGTTTGTTGATGTTAGTGGGGATAGCTTGCAACTCGTGGCTATTGGCGCTTTTCGCCCTGTTGGGTAATTTTGTCGGTACGCTGACGGCATTCTTTTCCGGATACTCAAAAGAAGATATAGAGGACGGTTTGTATGGTTTCAACGGTACGTTGGTAGGCATTGCCGTAGGTATATTTATGGAGACAGGGATAGCTTCCCTCCTTTTGTTGGTGGCGGGTTCCGTGCTTTCCACATGGATAGCCCGCGTGTTTGGTTATCAGAAACTTTTGCCCGGTTTCACGGCTCCTTTCATTCTTACCGTATGGTTGTTGTTGGCCCTTTGCCGTTGGTGGTTTCCCTCATTGTTGTTGCCTTCTGTGATGTCGGAAGAAACGACGTCCGACTTGTTTCAGGCTTTCAGTCTGAATATCGGTCAGGTCATGTTCCAAGGCGGCACGGTGCTTTCCGGACTTTTCTTTTTGGCCGGCATATTGCTCAACTCCCGTGTCCATGCCTTGTATACGGTGTGGGGAGCCTTGTTGCCTTTGGGCATGGTCTGGATGGTCGGTTCCGATTATGCGACTTTCAATGCCGGTTTGTTTGGGTATAATGCAGTGCTTTGCGCCATTGCTTTGGGCGACCGTTCCTGGGCAGGGGCAGCGTGGGCTACATTGTCCGTCGTGATCTCAGTCCTTTTGCAGGTTTGGGGGATGAGTCTGGGAATGACTACGCTGACGGCCCCGTTCGTCGTATCCGTTTGGATAGTGTTAGGAATGCGGCGCGCCTTGTGCAGGGGATAGGCGGTTTTGAAACGCATTGAGTTTTGCGTTCGTCTGTTTATTAGCAGGGAGTCATTCCTGTCTTTTTGATGCGAAAATTCCTGTTCGGGAGATAAAATGTAAAGTCACAGCCGTTTTTGTGGATGGAAAAAGACCTTTGAAAAATGCGATGTGTATGGGTTTTGCTGGGCGTTCAAACACATATTTTCACATTACACCCTTATTTACGGGTTTTGTTGATGGATTTTAAGAATCAATTGCATGAGAATGATTTTTCGTTCGGCGCAGAAAAACATTTTTTTCTCCTCATATTCTGACGGAAAAGTCCGTATTTGGGTGGAAAAGTTGGCTGAAAGAGGCGGGAAAACCAGCGTTTCCCGCCCTTTTTTCTCTAAATGGGGGACAGTTGTTGTCAAATTCCGAATGACACGATAACAAGCGGGTGCCGCCTTTGGCTTTCTCATGTCTCTCCGGCCTACGTACGGCCTGCTTTTCCGGTGTGCAAAAAGTTAGCGGGAGGCGTGGAATGCCTGACAGAAGGACTTTCGTCCGATGCGCGAGAATCGTTTCTTTTTATCGAAGCCTCGTTCCAGTTCGGAATAAAGCATTCTCGTGAGGGTGAAACTGTCGTTTTGACAGTTTGTCGGAATGCGACCTGAAAAACGGTTGGGAATACTCTGGGAAACAAATTCCTTTGTTTTGTTGATGGGTTCGGGGAAAACGTATATCTTTGTCTTTATGAAAATGGAAAAACTGAGTCAAGAAAAGTATGCTGTGTGAGAAGTTCGGGGATTATTGTCTGGACTTGTCCAAGTTGATATTCGGAGGTGTCATATTGGCTGCCATTATGCAATTAGATATTAATATCGTATGGTTGTTTGTTGTGGGGACGGTCATTGTCGCTTTGACGGCATACGCCGGGTATATTTTATATAGAATGTCTAAAAGATAATAGTTATGGGATTATTGATTTTCCTTTCGTTTGTGGGATTGGTTGCTTTGGTCGTCATTATTTGGGGAACGCGCGAATTGCGGAAAGACGCCTCAAAAAGATAATCCCCTTTGGTTGCTGCCATAGTTGTATTTGTGCGGCTTTGTAAAAGCAAACCCACCATTTCGGGCATCTCCGGAGAAACGTTTTGGTTGTATCTTATTCGTGTTGTCTAATAAAAAAACAAATTAGTTATGGGATTGATTTATTTTATTTCAGCTTTTGGAATATTGATGTTGGTAGGCATTATTTGGGGAATAGGTGAATTGCGGAAAGATGCTTCAAAAAGATAAAGTGTAATTCCCTTTGGTTGCTGTCGTGATTGTATTCGTGCGGCTTGGTAAAAACAAACCCGCCATTCCGGAATGTACCGGGAATGGCGGGTTTTGATAGTATGGAAAGGTATTCGTTTTTAGAAATTCGTTTTTTGAGCTTTCAGCGTACTCTTTCCATTTGAAAGGATATAAATGCCTTGGTTCAGGTCGTCGATGCTGACGGAAGTGGCATGATTGGCCTGTTTCAACATACGGCCTTGCAGATCGTATACAGTGATGTCGTTCGGTTCTGCGAAGTAGAACGTATTGCCTACACGTTGGGCGGGTAAAGTCTTATTATCCTTTATGCATTCGATGGATGAAAGAATATCTTGATAGTAATTCACTGCATTGTTACCATCTTTATCAATCTCGGCAAATACTAAGGACTTATCATTGACTGCACCATCTGTTATGAATCCATTTGTGTTTGTACCACTGATTTTATCGTTTTCAATGGTATAAGATAAGCCATTGAGAATCGTGTTGTCCGACATTTGCTTACGGTAGCCATTCAGGTAGATGTTATCTTCTGCGGCTAACATGCTTGTGAATACTTCTTCATTCTTGTTGTTGTCTTCTTCATCATATCCGCTTACCCATGTATTCGTGACCTCCAATGTGTTTTTGTTCAGAGCGGCAACATAAAGGTCGGTCTTGTTAGTGGAGAATACGGTATTGTCGAAAGCTAATGTGTCGTTGAATACGCCTCCCACATAAAGTGTATTGCCATCTATTTGAATTTCGTCTATTGTTTTTTTATTCTCGGTTGTGGTTTTGGGAGCACTGTATGACGCCGTTTGTAAGTCATTTCCGTTGATACTTGCTATGATGTGTCCGTACTCAGTGATACCATTTCCGGGGAAGAAGAACGTAAAGTCTTTAGAGGCATTAGGGGTTGCAAGAGTCAGATTACCACATCCAATAGCACCGATATAGATCGAACCAAGCGATTCGGTGAAACTAAAACTGTAAGTATTGTATGCCACTTCTTGGGTGATAGGAGCAGAAGGCTTTAACTCTGCTACTAATTTTGCTTGGCTCAGATCTTCTGCTGAAAGACTGACGATAGCAAAGTGTTGTACATCTTCTACCATGAAGCCTGAAATATCCACAAGGGAGGCTTGCAGAGATAGATTCTCAAAATGCGCCTTTCCTGTATAACTTGCAGAGATATAAAGCTTCTCTTTATCTATGTCAAGTTGGATGGCTTCAACAACTCCTCCTTCTGAAAAATAGAGATAGCCGTTTCCTTCCATTTCTGTAATCGATGGATGTTTTTCAGCAGAAAGTGTTTTAGCAGTAAGGAGTGTACCGTTAGCATCATATTTCGCCACGAAAGAAAAACTTTGGGTGCTAACGAAAGAACCATCATCTCCTTTCTTACCTTCTAAGGTAATGGTTTCTCCTGAGGTCGTATTGAATACAACTTTGTCTGCCAGTGTACCGGTAATATAAACGTTTTCTTCAGCATCTGTTACCATGGCTTTAATGGTGGCTGAACCTGCTAATTGCACTCCCCACAGTTCGTTCCCTGCTTTGTCATACTTTATCAAGTAACTGTCTTGTGCTACGGGTTCAAGGAAAATTTTGTCGGTTGCAATCGTTTGATTGAAGCGTCCGGTGGAATAGACATTGCCGTCTTGCGTGATAGCTACTGGTGCGGTTCGGTGGGCGTCTGCGACTTCTGCTACGGCTTTGAACGACTCTGTCCATGTGGGTGTTGAGGACGGCTGTGCCTGAACTAAAGCAGAACATGCCGCAAGTGTGCAAAGAGATAATAACTTCTTCATAATAAAATTTGTTTAAATTTGTACTGTATTATAAATCTTATTCTTCTTCCAATCCGGGATTGGCTTGAATCGCTTCTGACGGAATGCGAAGAGTATAACGTTCGTCGTCCTTTTGGAGGATATAAGTTTCCCCATCGTATGTTTTGGTCAGTTCAGGCCGATTGGTACGACGAAGATCAAACCATCTATGTCCTTCGAAAGCCAATTCACGAAAGCGTTCATCATAAATCTCTTGTCGTAATTCATCTTTTGTCATGGACAAGATAAGTGCCTCATACGTGGGGTATCTTGAACTATGATAACGTTTCTTCATGAGTTCCGTCAGGTAATAATGTGCGTTGTCCATGTCATTTAGTTCCAAGGCGGCTTCTGCGGCGGTCAGGTAGAACTCGGCTGTACGGAATGTGCAACGGTATTCGTTATTTCCACCTTTAGTTACGTAACTTATGGATGTTGTTTCTGCTCGGTAAAATTTACTTTTTCGCATATCTCCGGAACGATAGAGATTCAATAGATTGTTGGATACCCTACCGTTTGTTTGAAACTCAGGAATGAAGACCTTTTCAAAAGATACGATTGCTTCCGCTGACTGGTAGTGGTTGGGTAGTAGGGAAGAGGAGGTCATATCTTCCAACTCATTATGTTGCTCCACAACCTTTGTCGCATCTTGGTAAGCTTTCAGCCAATCACCCATATAGAGATATATGCGGGCTCGGAAGGCATTAACGGAAAGTTTGTTGAAGCGGTAAGTTTCTCCTTCCGGCCATGTTTCCACGTTCAGTAAGTTCTCAGCTTCATTAATGTCTGATAAGATGGAGGAGTAAACCTCAGCTACCGTGTTGCGAGACAGCACATCTCTTACATCGCTGCTGAGCTTTAGGGGGATACCTTTTGTTGTGGCCGGATTGCAATGCGTGTATGGCGGAGCGTAAAGGTTTACTAACACGTAGTGCATGTAAGCACGGAGCATGTATGCTTCTCCAGCTAATTGGTTGCGTTGGGCTTCTGTAACTTCTATGATGGCGTTTTTGTTTTCTATTACGGTGTTGGCAATATATGACACGTAATAAAATGTGAGCCATCCAAAGGAGGTCGTACTTTCATCTTCACTTCCGTCTTTCCATCTCCAAATGTCCAAATATAAGTTTAAGCCATCACTGGTAGTTGAACCTTGGTCTAAGATAAGTTCGTCGCTGCGATACACTGTCTTGCCGCGTTCGGGGGGGATGGCGGAATAAGCTTCGGTGAGCAAGTCACGAAACTCTTGTCCGGTTTTAGGCATGACCTTGCCAATGGGTTGGATGTCAAGGAAGTCGTTACAAGCTGTGAATGAAAGTAAAACAGCGATGAGCCACACTATGTTAAAGCATTTTTTCTTCATTGTTCATTCTCTTAATTAAAAATTCACGTTAAGTCCGAAGATGAAACTTTTAGGGATGGGGGAAGCGTATGGGTTGCCCATCGTTTCCGGGTCGAGATAATTATGATAGTTGCTGGCGATGACCCAAAGGTCACGTCCTTCCAGCGATACGGACGCACTTTTCACACCAATGGGCTTTAGCCAACGAGTCGGCAGGTCGTAAGCAAGGCGGATGCTCTGGAAACGGAAGTAGTTCTGTTTTTTGACATAGATATCCAAACTGTTCAGGATGGGATAGTTATCATAAAAAGAATATTCCTCCGGCCTGTCACTGCTGTTGATGAGCCTCGGAGATGTCCCCTCTGGGTTGTCGGGTGTCCAACGGTTCAGGATGTCGCGGTTTGTGTTTAGACCGCGGTCATAAGTGGTCAGACTGTAGCTTGGCGTGGTCTGCACGTGCATACCGAAGTTGAAGATACAGTTGACGCTCAATGTCACGCGTTGATACTTGAATGTATTCGTGAATCCGCCCGAAACTTTCGGGTCAGTGCTACCCATGTAGGTCAACAGGTTGCGTTGTTCTTCCGCGCTCAGAGAACTGGCACCGGCATTATTTAATTGGAAAAAGTCTTTTGCTGAAAGTTTTTGTCCGTCTTTTGTAAGATATAAGGGGTAGCCTTCATCGTCCAGTCCGGCGGTCTTGTAAGCAAAGATGGCACCTACGGGATAACCTTCCCGGCTTGGTGTGGTGGAGTTTTCGGCTACTGTTTCCTCTAAGACGGTATTGTCGTTGAAACCGAAATTCAGATTGGTGAACCATGTGAAATCTTTGGTGTGGATGTTTCGTGTGGTCAAAGCCACTTCCACGCCTTGGTTTTTCATACTGGCCCAGTTGACCGTGGTGGAAGAATAACCGCTTTCCAAGGGCAGCATACGCATACCGATAAGGTCTGTTCCTTTACGATAGTAATAGTCCACGCTTAATGAGATGGCGTTGTCCCAAAGTGACAAGTCCAAGCCTGCATTCACGTTTTGTGTCTTTTCCCAACGCAAGTTGGGGTTAGGAGCATTTTGCGGACGCAGTGCATCTTCTGGATGGTTCGGCAGAATGGTAGCTTGCAAATATTTCCCGATAAGGTAAGGAGAAGTGTTTTTGTCAATGTTGCCTTGTAGACCGTATGATGCACGAAGTCCTAAGTTGTCTATGGCTGTGACATTCTTCATGAACGGTTCGTCACTGACACGCCATAATCCGCTGACGGAATAGAGTGGAAGGTAACGGTATTTCTTGGCAACACCGAAAATGTCCGATCCGTCAAAACGAACACTTCCTCCGAATGTGTAGCGACGGAGTAGCGTGTAAGAACCGGTGGCAAACCAAGAGACGAAAGCATTTTCTGTGAATGTTTCGGTATGAAGCGGAAGGCTTTCTGCCACTCTGTCCGAGGGGAATACCACAGGCACAGACGTCAGCGTCCGGTTGTCATATCCGTATGCGGCGGAGAACAAGGATTTATATTCATTATGACGGATTTCTGTACCCAACATCACTTCCAATTCATGGATGTCCTTGAAACGGTTGTCATATTCGGCCATGGCTTTCCAGGTCCATTGGGTTTGGTGGCTGTCCGTGATTTTGTTGCTCCCGCCATCGGGGAGGAAGGTACGTTTGCCATCGCTGTAAGAATATGTGTTTTGTTCTTTCTCCCGTCGCATGGCATAACTGTTTTCTCCGGCATATTTTTCGATAGTGCCTTCGTCCCATTGTAAACCAAACTGTGAGGTGACCTTGAAATGTTCGTCCAGTTTGAGTTCTGCATCGAAGATGGACATTAAGGATGTTGTTGTGTTGATGTTGGATGTGTTGGCACGTTCCTCGAAAATGTTAAAGTCTGACGCGATATCACCTTTGCTATGTTGTACGTTGACATCGTAGATATAATTTCCTTCATCGTCAAATGGACGCAGGTAGGGATTGGCTATACGTGAATAATAAACGGGATTGGTGAACCCATCGCCATAGGTGAGATAAGACCTTTGTTTGCGACGGTTAGCGAATACGGAGGCTCCCACTTTCAGTTTGCTATTGATACGGTAGTCGGTTTTCAGCGTCAGGTTGAAGCGGTCGTTCTTTACGCTTTCCACATTGCCTTGTTCCACATAGTAGCCTAAGGCGGAGTAGTAGGTAGCTTTTTCAGAACCTCCGGAAAGACTTACATTGTATTCTTGGTTGAACACGCCCCGGAAGAGGATGTCGTTCCAATCCGTATTGACAGCCCGCAGGGCATTGATGTCAGCCTGTGCCTCGGGCGAGAGAGCGTTCCAACCTCCGGCCTTGTAGGCATCGGTCAGCCCATAGCCTGCAATGATACGGGCTACGTCACCTTTGTTTTCACGATAGGTATAATCGGACTGCAATAGACCAAGTTCAAGGTCAACCTTTTCATCAGAGTTCAAAAGGTTGAGGCGGTCGATGTCTGTCTTGGGGTTGTACGTCAACTTCATGGAGAAGTTGATTTGCGGCTTGCCTGCTTTTCCTTTTTTGGTGGTGATAACGATTACACCGTTTGCAGCCCGGGCACCATAAATGGCCGTGGCTGCTGCATCCTTCAGTACCGTGATGCTTTCAATGTCCTGCGGATTAATACCTGCGATTGAAGTCTGATAGATGTTATCTATGTCTTGTAAATCTTCCATAGACGGGATGTCTGTACCCTCCAATGGAATGCCGTCGAGCACCCAGAGCGGGTCTTGCGTTCCGCTGAGGGAGGCCGTTCCGCGGATGCGTAACTTGACCGGCGCACCGGGTGAGCCGGAGGAGGTCACGCTGGACAATCCGGCAATCTGTCCGGCCAGAGCCTGGTCTATGTTGTTGACTCCACCGATAATCTCATCGGACATCTTTATCGTAGTGACGGCTGAGGTTAACTTGCGGCGGTCGATTGCCTGATAACCCGTGACGACCAGTTCATTCAACTGTTTGGAATCATTTTCCATATAGACTGTATAGTTGTCTTTTCCAGTTTGAAGATGAATCGTGGTCGTTGTATAACCCATAAAACGGCAAGTCAGGTTTTGGGTTCCTGAGGGTACTTCCAGTTTGAACTTACCGTCCAAGTCGGTTGTCGTGCCATGCGCCACGGTACCTTGTGCGCTCATGACCGCTATGGTGGCACCGATAACCGGTTGGTTGTCTGCCTTGTCGAAGACAGAGCCGGTGACGGTGCGGGTCTGTGCCGCCATGGACAGAATCCCGATGAACAGACACAAGAGGATACATTCAATTCTTCTCATATTCATTCCTTTCGTTGTTTTTATTTAGTCAACCCGAGTGCCGTTTGGATACGCAGGATCATGTCCTCGTAATGGAAACGGGTGGCAGGGTCGGAAATGTTTCGTTTGTTTTTCAGCAATTGTAAGATGCTCATCAATTCTCCGCGTTTGACACTGATGGCGTCGCTGACACGGTTGATTTGCGTACTATACATGTCGATGAGGCGGGCATTGCGATTATCGCCGTTCATGGCAGAAGAGCATCCGTGGGCGTTGCACGGCAAGGCCGTGGTATTCAAAGCCGGCAGGGGGGCGTGGAGGCGTTTGTTGATTTTCACACCTTCCTCTTCGGCAGCCGCCGTGATAAGTGCATCGACGAACGACTTTTGCAGGTTTCGGGTCATTACGTCGAGCTTCTTGCCTGCCATGGTGGGCTTGAATATGTGTTTGTGCAACATGTCTACCATTTCCACGGGGGTAAAGGCTTTCTCGCCGTTCTGAAATTCATTTTCAAACATGCGAACCATACGTTTGTTGTCTAGCAAGTCCCACAACAAGTAGTTCAGCGTGTTCTTGTACATGGCGTTAGGGCTTTGTTCCAACGTGCCGAGCGGAGTTTCTTTCAGTATGTAAGTGTAGTCGGAAACAGAGGTGTCGAACAACCAGGCCGGATAGGTGATATACTGATCGAGCAGGAACTGTACGGCTTCTTTCTGTTTTTCCTTTTCCACAAAAGTATAAGTCTTTTGGCCGTCGCCGACTTCTGTGCTTTCCAAATAGATTCCACCCACATTGGCCATGACATGATAAGGATAGAGTCCCCATTGGAATACGGCTCCGGCGTAGAGCTTGGCCGCGTTTTTATAGGTCTGCCCTTCTTCGCCGGTGGTAGTCCATTCAACGATTTCCGGTACGATACGTTTCAGGTTCTCTATACCGTAGCCAGCCGATTTCATGGCGTTGTCACCTAAGTCTTCGCTGAGGGAACGTGGGTCTACAGCTTCGCGTGGAGATTGCTCTTCCCCGTATTTGTATATTTTCTCCGTATGGCTGTCCAACAGCGCACGGAGCTGTCTTTTTTCCGTTTCCTCGTCCGGGTACCAACGATATCCCCATTCGATGGCAAAGCGGTCGTAGGGACCGATGTGTGGGGAGACGTAAGGTACGTGGTCTCCCGGTTGGGCCACGTAGTTGAAGCGGGCATAGTCCATGATGGAAGACGCTGTGCCGCCTACTCGTGACATGAATTCGGGAGAACGCAAGGAGTCGGTCGGGTAGGCCCAGGATGCAATCATGTTATGCTTGAGACCCAAAGAATGCCCTACTTCATGGCAAGCTACGAAACGGGCGGCATCTCCCATCAGGCTGTCGGGCAGTTCCGGATTCCGCACGGCTGGATTGACAGCACCGGTCTGTACAACAATCCATTCGCGCAATAAAGATACGACGTTGTGCCACCAGATGATGTCGGCTTCGATGATTTCGCCTGTACGCGGGTCGATGACCGACGGTCCCATGGCATTAGACTTGTCCGAAGCTGCATAGGTGAATAAGGAATATTTCAAATCGTCTCCTTCTGCTGCCATACTGTCGGTATATTCTTCCACCCGCACGGCATCCTTGAAACCGGCTTGTTCAAAAGCCGTGTTCCAATCCAGAATACCTTTGCGGATGTAGTGGCGCAGTTGCTTCGGTGTAGCCGGGTCGATATAGAATGTAATCGGTTTTTTCGGAGAGGTTAGTTCGCCGCGTAAATAAGCGGCTTCGTCTGATGGTTCCAAACGCCAACGTGTGATGTAGCGGCGGGTTTCAAGTTCTTGTTGACGGTCGGAGTAGCTGAGGCGGTGGGTCGTGAAATATCCGACCTTTCTGCTCTCTTTGCGTCCTCTCATCGGAGTTTCAGGCAAGAGGCTGAGCGATGAACTGACCACTACGGTCACGTTTACTTTACTCATGCCTTCCCTTACGATGGTAGTCAGTTCCGAAGTGGCCGTGATATTGCTTTCAAATGCCTTGATGTCCAGGATGCGGGAGAGGTCGGCATTGGCAGACGTTCCGAGATTGATGTTGTTGAATACGTCGTTGAGCCCGGTTTGCTTCCCGTTGAACAATTCGTCGATTTTAACCACTACGGTACTGGAGTCCGGTGCTACGGCCTCTATTTTCAAACTGGCGATAAGCGGATTGATATAGTTGTCTGCTACAGATGAGGCTAAAGCATCCGTGACAGGAACTTCAGGAGTGAGACGTTGCTGGCGGATACATAATTTCTTTCCTTCGCGTTGCCATTCGAAAGTGACGACTTGGTTCTCATAATTGATACCCTTGTTCACTCCGGCCTCATTCAATTCCAAAGGCACTTTCTGCAAGCGGTTGGTAACCAGAAATTCACGTCCTAACAGTCGGGTCGGGAATTCCAGATAGAAACTGCCGTTTTTCTTTATGATATTGGCAATTCCTTTGAGGGCAACCGAGTCTCTTCCCGTCAGCTTTTTATAATCAGATGCAACCGAGTCTTTGGGCTCTGCTTTCTTTCTGTTTTTTGCCAGGAGGGGAAAAATGCCTGTATTTACAGATGCGATAGAGGATTCCGCTATCGTTGTCATAGCGAAAGAAAACAGGCTTATCCATATTATGTTTTTTCTCATTCCTTGTGTTCTATATAATACTTATAATTATGTCTTAATCCAAAATACTATTCGTTTTTTATGTAAAAAGAAAAGTACCCCGACAGTGTTTTCCGACGAGATACTTTGCATTAGATTATTTAAAGACGTACTTCTTTTTATCTCAGTCGGGCCAAGGTTTCTTTAATCCGTTTCATGGCCTCGACAATGTTTTCGTCACTGGTGGCATAGCTCATACGGAAGCATTCGGGGGATCCGAAAGCGTCGCCACCCACTGTAGCTACATGTCCCACTTCAAGCAGGTACATGGCAAAGTCGGTGGAGTTGTTGATTACACGTTCACCGTCTTTCTTACCGAAATACGAACTGCACTTGGGGAACAGATAGAATGCGCCTTCCGGGTTGTTCACCTCTAATCCGGGAATTTCTTTAGCCAATTTGACAATCAGGTTTTTACGGCGTTCAAAAGCCTGGCGCATGTCTTCTACGCATTGCTGTGAACCCGTATAAGCGGCTTCGGCAGCCTTTTGCGAAACGGAGCAAGGGCCGCTGGTATACTGGCCTTGTAGCTTGTTACAGCCTTTTACGATCCATTCGGGAGCGGCAATGAAACCGATTCTCCATCCCGTCATGGCGTATGCCTTCGATACTCCGTTGACGATGACTACGCGGTCTTTTATTTCTGCGAATTGGGCGATGCTTTCATGTTTGCCGATATAATTGATGTGCTCATAAATTTCGTCGGCAATGACTATCACGCGCTCATGTTGTGCGAGGATGCGGGCCAGACCGGCCAACTCTTCTTTGGAATATACCGAACCCGTAGGATTGCTGGGGGAACAGAGAATCAGCGCACGTGTTTTCGGCGTGATGGCCGCTTCCAACTGTTCGGGCGTAATCTTGAAATCTTGTTCTATGCCTGCTTCTACAATGACGGGTTCTCCTTCGGCCAATTTGACCATTTGGGGATAGCTGACCCAATAAGGAGCCGGAATGATCACTTCATCACCGGCATTGACCAATGCCATGATGGCATTACATACAGATTGTTTGGCTCCGTTGGAACAAAGAATCTGTGCCGGTGCATAGTCCAAGCCGTTTTCGTTTTTCAGTTTGGCAGAGATGGCTTCGCGCAGTGCGGGATAGCCCGGTACGGGAGAATAGCGTGAATAATTCTCTTCTACGGCCTTGACGGCAGCCGCTTTGATATGATCCGGAGTGTTGAAATCCGGTTCGCCAACACTCAAATTGATTACATCTACACCTTGTGCTTTCAGCTCGCTGCTTTTTTGAGACATAGCTAAAGTTGCAGAGGGAGAAAGTCTGTTCAAACGGTCTGATAGTTGATTCATATATGTTTCTTAATTTATTGATTCTCGTGGCTTGATGTTGCAAAGTTAGGCAATTCTGCGGATATGTGCTACACTTTTAACTCCTTTTCGATGAAAAAGGTGTCTTTTTGGTGAAAAATCAATCTTATTCCCTGCTGTTATTTTCTTTTTCCAAGGATTTTCAGTAGTTGGAGAAACAAATTCAGGAAATCCAGATACAAAGTGAAACTACCCATTAAAGCCAACTTTTGTGTGCTTTCGTCCAGTCCCATTCCATGCTCACGCAACATGACCTTGATTTTTTGGGTATCGTATGCCGTCAGTCCGACAAAAACGAGCACAAGGGCATACGTGATACCCCAGTCGAGCGTAGTGCTGGCTATAAACCAGTTCGCTATGGTTGCGATGATAAGTCCGATGAGTGCCATGATGAGATATGTTCCCATTTTGCTTAAGTCTTTATGAGTGAAATATCCTACTAAGGACATAGCTCCGAATGTACCGGCAGTGACGAAGAAAGTAGAAGCGATGGAACCTATTTCGTATACCAGAAAAATAGTAGACAGAGTAGCTCCGGTAAGGATGGAATACAGAATAAACAATAGAGAGGCATTGGTGAATGACAATTTGCTGACACGGCCTATCAGGGTAAAGGCTACGACGAGTTCGGCAATGATAAGTCCGAGGAACACGGCCTGATTCCCCAATATGAATTGCATCAGTGTGGCATTGCCTGCCACGCATGCGGCTGTCAGTCCGGTAATGGCCAAAGCGAATGTCATCCACCGATAGACATTACGCATGAGTTTGGAAAACACGGAAGCCTGTTCCGTCTCTTTCGGGTTATAAGCATATATGTTTTTAGTTTCCATTATGTTGTTGTTTTTGAGAGTAGGGTTATTTATTGAAATGCAATGTGTGTCCCATACGTTCTTTTTTGGTTCGCATATATTTTTCGTCGTAGGGGGTGACCGGAACTTCGATGGGCACATTTTCCACGATTTCGAGTCCGTAGGCCTCCAAACCTACACGTTTGACCGGATTGTTCGTCAACAGGCGCATTTTATGTACGCCCAATTCATGCAGGATTTGAGCTCCGACACCGTATTCGCGTTCATCAGGCAAGAAACCGAGATGTACGTTGGCATCTACGGTATCCATACCTTCTTCTTGCAACTTATAGGCTTTCATCTTGTTGAAAAGGCCTATGCCGCGCCCTTCCTGGTTCATGTAGAGGATAACGCCCTTTCCGGCCTCTTCTATCATGCGCATGGATTTATGGAGTTGTGCTCCGCAATCGCAACGCTGGCTGCCGAATATGTCTCCGGTGACGCACGAGGAATGTACACGCACTAAAATCGGTTCGTCCGGTTCCCATTCTCCTTTGATAAGTGCCACGTGTTCCAGCCCGTTGCTGGTCTGGCGGAAAGTAATGTCGCGGAAGTGTCCGTAGTCGGTAGGCATGTCTACTTCCGGGCCGCGTTCCACCATGGACTCTTGTTTGAGCCGATAGGCAATCAAGTCGCGTATGGCTATGATTTTGATTCCGAAGCGTGCGGACACCTTTTGTAATTCAGGCATGCGGGCCATGGTGCCGTCCGGATTCAGGATTTCGATGAGGGCAGCGGCCGGTTGCAAGCCGGCCAGACGTGCCAGGTCGACAGCAGCTTCTGTATGTCCGGCACGGCGCAGTACGCCTTTGTCCTGCGCATACAGAGGATTGATATGTCCCGGACGACCGAAGGTTTCCGGGCGGGAAGACGGGTCGGCCAATGCGCGGATGGTGGCAGCCCTGTCATGTGCGGAAACTCCTGTGGTACAGCCTTCCAGCTTGTCTATGGTTATGGTGAAAGGGGTTCCTAAGATAGAAGTATTGGTGCTGACCTGATGAGGTAAGTCCAGTTCTTCACTACGTGAAATAGTAATCGGTGCACAGAGCACACCTCTTCCTTCCTGAAGCATGAAATTTACTTTTTCAGGCGTAATCATTTCCGCAGCCGTGATGAAGTCACCTTCATTCTCACGGTCTTCGTCGTCCACTACTATTACGAACTTGCCTTCTTTGAAGTCGGCAACGGCTTCTTCTATTGTATTCAGTTTGAATGTATCCATGACTTTATGATGTTTTATTCGATTTCAGATATCTTCTCGATTCGTTCGGCGATAAACGCGCTGTATTTTTTTATTTGTTGTATATCCTTGTAAAGACGCAACCTGTATCGCCAAATCCGGAAATAAAAGAATATGCCCAAAGGGAATATGATGCCTAATACCATATTCCACTTATAATTATGGAACGGGCGCGTATGTGCATGTGTAGACACGATAGGAAGTTTGTTCAAAGCATCCAAGATTGCCGCGTCCCGACTGTTGGACAGTATGGTGATGAGGTTTTCCATTTTTCGGCTCAGGCTGATAACCTCATGGTCGTCTATATTATGGAAGAAAATGTGCAGGTAGTTGGGCGGCAGACGTAACCGGCTCTTTTGTGCGTATGCTTGCCATTCTTGCGACAAGGCCATGAGTCCCGTTTTTACAACGGGATAATCCGGGTCGTGTATGATGACTTCTTTACGGGCGATATGACGGGATATGCGAAGTCCCAGAATCTTGCGTATCACATTGATATATGCTTCGATATTGAATACGGCTGAATCTTTATTGGCTTTATAAGTCAGGAAAATGCCGATAGGGCAGAGCACCATGGAGCTAAGCCATTCGCCGAACCAGGGAACCCATTCTCCACTTTTTGCCATTTTTTCTCCTGACACGTTGATGATATAATAGAAGATGAAAATGGTGACGGATATGACAACCGGTACACCCAAACCTCCTTTGCGGATGATGGCTCCAAGAGGGGCACCGATAAAGAAGAAGAACAGGCAGGCTAATGAGAGTGTGAACTTCTTGTGCCATTCCACCCAGTGTGTCCGGGTGGACTGGTCTATATCTTTCGAAATCAAACCGCGAAACTCATATTCATTAGTAGCCACCGTGCTTTTTTGCATGGCATTCCGTAAAATACTCTGTTGTTGGCTGACGGTCAGTTGGCTGTACAAAGTGTCGAAGTTCAACGTCTGTCGGGCAATCTTGGCCGAGTCTTGTGAAGCAATGTTTACTTTTCTCCGATAAGTCGTGTTCTGCAAGTAGGCAAAAAGCGAGCGGCCGATACTGTCGCTTTTATGTGCCAAAGAATCGAGTCCGGTTTCAATTTCCCGCAAATTCTTGGTTTGTGCGCTTCCGCTGAATACGTTGGCATCCATCATGTTGAAATTGTTGTCGAACGGAATCAGATCGGTTTCTTGGATGAATGTCTCCCGCATATAAGGAACGTTGGCACGAGCCATCATGTTGCCTTGGGCTTGCATGTTACGAAAACGTTCTCCGGCGTACATAGTCAGCATAAGATGCTTTTCGTCTGCCGTCGTTTTGAGTTCAGCGGAGTCGGCCAATACGATTTGCGCATCTTCATACCCGTCGGTCGTACTATAAATCATGACTCCGTAGAGCATACCGTTTTCCTTTCCTTTCTTCTCCACGAAAATGTTGTATCCAGGAATCTCACTGTAGAAGATACCTTCTGGGATTTCCAACTCAGGCGACTTCTGCTTCATGGAGTAAATGAGTGTATAGAACTTCTTTTGCGCCTCAGGTCCGGTTACGTTTTGAAAATAAAATGAACCGATACAAAGCAGGATGTTGAAAATGATAATGGGTTGCAGTATACGGATGAGCGGAATGCCTGCAGCTTTCATGGAAAGCAGTTCGAAACGCTCACCGAGATTACCGAAAGTAATGAGTGAGGCTAATAGAATAGCCAGAGGCAAGGACATGGGAATCAAAGTCAATCCCGCATAGTAGAAGAAATGGGCTAAAACGTCCAAAGTCAAACCTTTACCAATCAGTTCGTCTACATAACGCCACATGAATTGCATCATGAAAATGAAAAGGCAGATGAAAAACGTGCCGACAAAGAGTAAAGAATAGGCTTTGAATACGAATATGTCTATTTTCTTAATGAACTTCATCCCATTGTTGTTCGTACGAATTAACGGACAAAGTTAGTATAAAAAAATATTGTAGCCTTATATTTTAGATGTTTTTATGGAACAGTGTCCTATAAAAGAGCCTTTTCGGTGGCTTCTATAAGTTGGTTAGACTTTGCTATAATGAGAGAAAACAGGATGGAATCCGATGTGCAAGGTGCTTTTTAAAAAGACTGTTTGAGGATAAAATGAAAAAAAGTAGAATTTTCTTTTGGTGGAATGAAAATAATGCGTACCTTTGCAACCGCAAACGAAAGGATGGCGGGATAGCTCAGCTGGTTAGAGCGCATGATTCATAATCATGAGGTCCCCGGTTCAATCCCGGGTCCCGCTACAAAGCGTAAAAGCTTAGATATAAGGCATTTGAGAGGCTTCCACTCTTGAGTGTCTTTTTTATTTTTACGGGCATTTGCACAGATTTTGCACGAAATATAATTTGATAGATGCAAAAACGTATGGGCGTATGGTAAGGATTCAGAACGAAACAACTTATAAGGCGGCAATGGAAAGAATTGAAGAACTTCTGCCATTGACTGACGACAATGTACCATTGACAGACAAGGACCTGATAGAATTAGATTTATTGTCTAAACTTGTATCGGAATATGAAGATGAACATTATCCGATAAAGACTCCTTCATTGGTAGATGTGATGAAACTTCGTATGTATGAAATGGGTATTAATTAAGTTAAATTCTCGGAGTAAGTCTTTCACGTGTCAGCGACTACTTGACAGGCCATTGCGAGCCTACTTTGAAAGTGTCTCGTGATATTAGCAGAAAACTCAATATCAATACGAATATAGTGCTTGGGAAATAGAATGGAATAGCCTTAAAATAATTATTTGCACAGATTCTCTTTCTCCTCCCTCCTTACGTTTCTCCAAGAGTTTTAAAAATAGTCTTCATCTTTCAGGTGTTATGGTAAATCTTTCATTACGTATATGTTACGTCCTGAAGGATGTTTCGGGCATCTTTCAGCTTGGCTTCATTTCGTTCGGTTGAGAACGGAAAAACGTTTGGCTGAGATTGAAAAATCGTTCGCTTGAGATTGAAAAAACTCTTGGCTGAGAACTTTTTACCGCTTTCCGCCATGAAAGGGCGCTGAAAGATGGGCTTTTTATCCTTTAGTTTATAATACGCCGTATGACAGTCGCTTGTTGTGCACCCTGAAAGATGAAGGCTCTTTCTGTAAGAATCTTGTGTAAGGGAGAATGCCTGAACCGCAATCTGTTTCCTGTTGTTCCTTAACCATTTTATTGTAATTTCACTGTTTTCGTTTTTCCCGGTATGATGGTCAGGCGGGCCGTACCGTTTTCTTTTATCTCCACGTTTATATATCGTGCTTCAACCACGACCTTGCCATCCAGCATGATGATGCCCCATTGGCGAGGATTACCTTCAAAGGCACAGTAGTTGCCTACCGGTGTTTGAAGGTTACGATAAACCGGTGGGACAATCACCTTGTCTCCTTGTTTCAATCCCCATTTCAGTCCTGATTTGAAAGGTTCTGCATGTTGAATTCTGTTTAATCGTTCTTTACGTCGTTGGATTTTTTCCCGTTTTTCTATGTTTTTCTGTTGGGAGGCGCGTTGGGCAGCCTCGGCTTTCAGGCGAGGTATAACCACATCAAAGTTTTCTTCTTCCGTTTGGGGCTTTTCGTGTGCGATGTATTGCTTGCCTTCTCCTTCTTTGACGAGATAATATTTACCTTCATGGTCCTCAACGATTATACTACCGTCTGGCAACATTCCGCAAAAATGATAATAGGTTTCGTAATCGTCAGCAAGCAGGCATACACTGTCATACCCCGATGTGTCATCTTCCTTGTCTACTTGTCTGCATTGGGGTATAGTAAGAAAATCATAAAATCTCAGGCAGAAACCGTGTTGGCACACCTGTTGCAGGCTCATATTCGATTCTTTCTTGTACAAAATCTTCGTCCGGCTGTAGCAGATACCGTCAACCTCCAGCATCTGCACTTTTCCGAAAATTTGCACCTTAGGTCTTTGCTTGTATGACTTTCCGCTCCTCAGATCGATATAGGACATTTTGCCTCTGTTGTCTGTAACAGCGAGGAGCTTGTCCTTCAGAAACTTCAGTTTCTTGAAACGTCCCAACTGCATCTTTATTTCGCCGGTTTCGTTTACGATACCCACAGACCAGTTTTTGAAACGTACGGCAGCAAAACCGTCATCTGTGTCGAATACCGAAACATACTGTGGGAGAGCCGTTATTTTATTTCCGTGTTTCAGTCCGTACAAATCGCTTGTCCTGTCTTTAAAAGCATTCAGAATCTCATGATTAGGGTGATTCTCCAAGCAGTCTTTTACACAGGTCAAATAATCCGGAAGCCGGTCGTGGGTCATTACTAGTTCAAGGGTATCATTGGGGCGTATGGTATCATTTGCCGTTAAGTTTCCGGCAGCACAATAGTATCCTGTTTCGATGCTATGGGTATGACCCTTGCCTGCTAATCGTCCTTCAAACATGGCTTGCCAGTCACGGTTTGCAATGGGCAGACCGAACATGCGGTAGAGTCCCACATTGTCTATCAGCATACAATATTCTTTACCCTTGCTCTTCCTCAATCCGCGTCCCACCTGCTGTAGGTATTTGGCCAACGAAAGGGTGGGGCGTGCCATTTGTACGAACTCGATGTCCGGACAATCGAACCCTTCGCTGAATACATCCACATTGACCAGTATCTGTATCCGCCCCTGTTTGAAATCCTCCACGAATTGTTTTCTTCGCGAAGCAGGTGTCTTGCTGTCTATCGCCACGGCATTCATTCCATGCTTGCTGTAGTAAGAAGCGATGTTTCGGGCATGTCCGATGCTGATGGCATAGACGATACCTTTCTTTCCGTCGGCATAATGCCTGACACTCTCGTACAACCTTTCGATAGTCGGCCTTTTGTTGAGTACGGCATTCATCTCCTTGATTTGGAAGTCGCCGTCCCAACTTCGCTTACTCAGGCTGTCAATCAGCTTTTGGTCGTCGCTGTCCGGTTTGATGGAAGCATAGTCGAAAACTGAAAGCCACCCCTCGCTGATGAAGTCGGCAATACTGTCTGAAGTGACCAGCGTATCGAACAAGTCCGTGAATCCTTTGCGGTTCAGTCGGCACGGTGTGGCTGTCATGCCCAATTTCTTGGCATGGGGGTATCGCGCCCAAAGTTCCTTATAGCTTTCAGCCAAGGCATGATGGGCTTCGTCGATGACAATCAGTGCCGGTGCATTGTGGATGTCATTCCAGTGGCGTGACAACCATTGGATAGACATCGCCCTTACCTGGCCGTTCTCCTTACGGATACCATATCGTGCGACGGTGTTTTCTATTTGCTCTACCAATTCACGCCGGTGGGCGATAATCCAGACGCACTGTTCCGGTTCCGCGCTCAAGAGATCATAAATGACGGATGCCAACAGATGGGTTTTCCCCGTACCTGTCGGCATCTGTACCATGACACAGGCATGGTTGCGCCACGCATCGAAGACACGTCGCTTGATGTTTTTTTGATAGTCTCTTAACGAAAGTTCTTTTCCCAATTTGTTCTTGAACATGGGAAATGAAAGCGAAATAAAAAGAATAATGGAATTATAAAGAAGCCGTCTGGCTGGCGGTTTCTTTTTAGGGAAATACTTTAAAAATCAGTTCCGCTTTTTAAAGTATTTAATGAGTAGATGATTATTAGTTGGAAAACAGGCCGAAAGTATTGCCGTTAGGCAGAAGCTATATCGTCAGGCGACAATCCGGTTAATTCGGTAATTTCAACTATCGTATAACCTTTCTGTTTCAATTTTCGCGCAATTTCAAAAGCCTTGTTTTGTTCGCCGATGTTTATGCCTTCTGCACGTCCTTCCGCACGTCCCTCAGCCCTTCCTTCCTCTCTTCCTTCCGCTCGCTCTGTGTAAATGTTGTCGCGCAGAATCACGATGTTGTCCAGATGCCGGTAGTAAGCATCTCGTTCACCTTGTGTCATGTTGTCCACTTTCAATCGCTCACGAACCTCTGCCAATCCCGGTGCATGCGCCGTATCCGAGATATTTCCCGTATTCAAATAATATATCCATTCTTCCAACGGCGTTTTGGCCACTTTGTTGAAATCGTTCACTTTCAAGATATAATATTCGGGGTAGAGTTGGCTTACCTCGTCCACATTAAAGGTTTGGCGTTGGAACGGAGTCAACTCCAGTAAGTCATTTTCGTGGATGCCACGGAATTCAGTTTTTCCGTGATAGACAAAGTCCTTGCCATGCCCCAAAGAGAAATAAACGATATTCACACTGTACACCTTGCGTACCTTTTCGTAACTTTCTCCACGGTTGATATACTGCGTTACCAATTTGGAAGTTCCGAACAACATACGTTGGAAATAGGCATATTCATTGTTGTTTTGCACTTCGATGAGAATCAGTTCGCCACGGGAGTTCACCGCAAGCATGTCCACCCGGTTGTATTTGTCGAACTCCTCTTCCTGATTACTTTCGCTTTCCAAGAGGTCGCGGATGGTGATATTCTCACCTAACAGAGTGGTGAGTAATCCCTCAAGCACGCTGAAATTGGCCTTGTTGCGCAATAAGCGTTTCATAGCCCAGTCAAAACGGATATAGTTAGCCATGACTCATCGATTTTAAATATTGCAACCTGTTTTTGCAAAGGTAGAAAATCTTTGCGGCAAAGCAATATGTTTTGTGTTTTTTATGCCATTTTCTTGATGAACCAAACACATCGTTGCTCCTTGGTATATGTAGATTTTCCGGTCGGCTTCATGGCATCATGGATGATGGATGCAAGCAGGTGGGGCTTTCCCGTTCCTGTGGGTATCTGTACCATTATGCTTTGATGGTGTTCCCAAGCCTCGAAGGCACACCGTTTCATGTCTTCTTGGTAGTCGCGAAGGATGTTGTCGTGGAATCTCATCGAGATGTTTGTTTACACGTATCTTTTATGCCATCTCCATATCCGTTGCCCAATCCAGAAAACATGCCCCCATATTGTTTCGCGTGGATAACGCGTCAGGAATCGTGTCTTATAGAGAAATTTGCTGGTGAAGTAGGAGGCGGACTTCCCGTTTTGCCGATTGATATTACGATTGTGCTGCCCGAAGTTGCCATTTTGCATGATTTCTTGCAGAATGAAATCCCCCTCTTTTTCGGATGGAGCTGTCAACAAATGTTTTCCTTCTATGCCAAAGACATTTTGCAAGATATGCATGAGGGCGGACGTGAAGCGTAACAGATGCATTCTTTTTAGGATTCTGACGGATTCCGCTTTTTCCTTTTCCGTTGTGCCTTGGTTTAGTAACATGGCATAATCCAATAACTGTCTTAACCCGATGCCTTCGTCAAAGAAATGCCGGTAAATATGTATTAAAAGGAATATACGGTTGAATGCAGGTGTCGGAACAGGGATAGTTCCAGTGTTTTCGGGCAATGTGACAGTATTCGCGAATTGTGCTTCCTGTTCTTCTGCAAACCATTTCTGTAAAAAGCGGTTGTCCGGATAAGCGCTCATCCAAGTTGGCGTAAAATGAACTTCTATATCAATACCTTTTATGATAGGGAAATCTACATGATGGTAGCGTGCGCTTGCTTTGGGGAAGTAATGTCGTACGTAAGCCATGATTTTTTCCCGCCCTCCTTCCAACCAGATATCTATGTCTCCCGGCATACGGTACATGGGATTAGGATACCATAAGGCATTGCCTTGTCCTTTGAGTATGGCAGAACGAAAGCCCTCTTTTTGGAATTTCTGTGAGACCAGTACCGAGTACCGGTTCAGTAGACGGTTGGCTTGTTCTATGTTTTGTATGGCAGCTACCCCTTTGAGTATAATGGCCTGGGGGGGACGCTGTTTTTGTGGCAACAGGCAGATTCCGTCAAAGACGATTCCGGTCAAAGCCTGTCGGTGAGCCATGTCCCAGATCCAATTCCATTCATCATCATTTAGATAGTAGGAGAAAGCGTTTTCATTTCCAATAGCAATACGCAATAATTGGAAAAAAGCTTTCGTCGTTTTTTCTTGTGACGAGGTGTTCATGAACAAAAAACAATTATTTTTGCAGCATGAAAAAAGAAATAGAACGTTTGATGGGTAAAGTTACCCCCTTCGTCATATTTTTGATACTCTTGCCTTTTTCTCTGCTTTATACATCATGCCGGGCGTTGGTGCGAATCATCCGAAGAGGCGTTCGTGGATGAAGCGTGAAGGGAAGAGCAGTGCTGCCTGTAGATACCTTTTGCGGGTATGTTTTTCTTTGTACATGCGGTAGAGGAATCGCATGTTCATCCGATCCGCCCAGTCGGGGTAATAGTCTATTTCGTTTTTTGCCGTTTGGTGTATGAATCCTCCGCAAGTAAAGCCGATACCTTGAAAACCTGCCTCACGTATTTTCAGCAAGAATGTTTCCTGAGTCAATACCCCCATTCCTGCGATGAGAAAGTCAGGTTGCAGGCCCGCAATCTTTTCTGCTTCTTCTTCCATTTCCTTTTCAGAATTGAAGTACCCGTTCCTGTATCCGACGAAGTCCAGTCCCGGCCATCTTTGTCTGAATATCCTGATGGCCAGTTCTACTTGTTCTTGTTGCGAAGCCACGATGTAGATGGTCTTTTTATGTTTTTCCGCAAATGAGAAAAGTTCAGGAGCCAAGGAGGTCATGTCGAAACTTCTGCGGGTGATACTTCTCCTGTAAAGCATCCTGATGGCTGAAACCAAAATAGAACCGTCCGCAAAAATGCCATCGAATTGGGAAAAAACATTCCGGTGGTCTAATGCAGTAAGATAGGATACGGGGTTGAGGAATGTGTAAATCCGTTTAGGGACGGATAGAATCTCTTGTAATTCCAATGTATCGGTTTCTTTGATTTTATCGACTAATACGGATGGCATGAGATTAGTTTAAGTTTTTCTTTAAGTAGTTCAGTGAGCGTTCCCGTTCTTGATGAATCATATTATTAATAGGAATATAATCAATAGGCTGATCCATAATAAAAAAAATGTCATGTCCAGTTCTTACGATTCTATTTGTTAAATTGAATTGTTCGAGCAAATGGGACAGTTTCTGGCTATTCATGTCTCTGATGATGGTACAAAACCGTTTATTATATTTGATAGAGAATACCGAACCGTGGAACGTGTCTGTGATAATACACGTGGCATGTTTAAAATAGGCTAAGACTTCAAAAGGGTGGGGGACGATGGTTTTGTCGCACCATGAGAAATAATGCCCGATACTGACTAAAGTCAATCCGTTCTTTTTTGCGTATGCTTGGATGGCCTTTATTTCGTTTGGGTTTGTAATACGTCCGGGATAAGTGTATACAATCATGTAGTTTTTCATTTCCACATTGGGAGGCATGTGTTTTGTATAGTCAAATATCAGTACCGGGTCTACGTGCTTTTCGGCATTAATACCCGTCAATCTTTTTACCACGTCCAGGCTGTTGGCATCCCTGACCGAAATCTTATTCAGCTTTTTCAGTAAATCGGATACAGTGTTTTCGATACCCAGTTTGTTTAGTTTGGAAACCGTGGTTGCTCCAAAAGAAGCTGCGTATGTGATGACTTTATCCGCGTCCAGCCCTTCTCCAAATAATTGGCGGGAAAAACCGAACCAAGTTTTTTGGGCGCAGTTGAATACCTCGTCACTACCTATGACAATAATATCAAAGTGTTCCGTTGTCTTTTCTTTTTTTACGCCTAATTCTGGTAGGAACTCTTTTGCAAAGCGGGACTGAAACCTATATATATACTTGAACCGTTTTATGAAATCCCAGCCACAAAGTCTTTGGGCTAAAAGTTCCACTTTATGCAATTTGCTGATTTTGTATCCTTCGATTTGTTCTCCGGGTACGATGTTCACAAATTGACATTGGTGTCCTAATGCTTCTATATTGTTTTTTAAAGAAAATGCTTGAAGGAACGAACCATAGTTCTTTACTTCTTGCATAGATAGAATTCCGATTTTCATTGTTTAAATAATTTGTGGAAAAAGCTTTTACTTGTCTTTTAAGAGTGACCCTTATGGCTTTTCTTTAGAAAATTTTCTGATTCTGAAATGATTGATGATTTTTGCAGCGAAGAAAGGAGATATGAAAAATAATATTCCTCTCAACTTTTGTTGTAATACGATAGGAGCTGATAAAGCATGAAGCGATTGTTTATTACATGTTTTCTTTATCTTATGGTATAATTTTGAATGGCTTTTGTGTGCATTACATCCTATCATTACATTCAGTGCGTCACAGTGTGTATGCCAATTACTGAATGACCATGCTTTCATTAATTCTGGAGTTGGGTTTGTAAATGTGCTTTTAATATATTGTTGGGCGTTGATGCTGCTATTAATCCATTCCTCTTTGAATTTTGATGCACCGCTATTGGGGTCACCTACACGGTAATAGTATACCTTTTTGTTTCCTATTACGACTTTCTCGGAATTCATAAAACTTTCAATGGAAAAAGCAAATCCTTCTCCGTTAAAAAAATGGGGTTGAAATCTTATATTGTTTCTTTCTATCAGTTTTTTACTTATCATTTTATTCCATGGGGCAATGACCATTTTGTGATAAAGCATCATGATTGCCGTTTGTTCACCTGTTTGTACCAATACTTTGTCTTTTTGTGTATCTGATGTAGGTATATCTCCGAAGAATTTCTTTGGTGAAAGAGTAATGGCAATTTCGGATTGATATGTTTTTATCAAATTATAAAAATAACTAATATAATTTGTTGCAAAGACATCATCTTGGTCAATCAAACAAATATATTCACCTGAAGCTTTTTCTAAAGCTAAATTTCGTGAATTGCTGACTCCTGAGTTTTCTTTATGGAAAACCTTTATTCTCGGGTCTTTTTGGGCATATTCATCTATGATATAACCTGAATTATCAAAAGACCCATCGTCTACTATAATGAATTCAATATTAGTATAGTCTTGGTTCAATACAGAATCAAGACATTCCTTTAAGTATTTTTCTCCGTTGTATATAGAGGTTATGACGGAAATAAGTGGTTCGTCTTGTATCATGGTTCTATAGATTTTTAAGCAATGTGTAATATTTCTTTTTAAATTCTGTAAACGTGAAATATTTTAAATATAAATCTCTGCTTTTTGAAGACATTTCTTTGTATTCTGTTGATTTAATTTTTAATAGTTTGTTAATCGTATGAATTAATCCGTCCCAATCGTTTTTTTCGATCACAAAACCATTTTTTCCATGTAATATAATCTCTGCATTTCCGCCAACTTTACTGCAAATGGCAGGTGTGCCACACATGGTGGATTCTATTAGCGTGACGGGTAATCCTTCATGTTTGGAAAATATCATCATGTAATCACATTCTTGTAAAAGTTGATAAATGTCAGACCTGTATCCTAAATACTCAAAATGACAGTCTCCTTCAATTTTTTCTTTAAGTTGCATTGCATGGGGACCGGTTCCTGCAAAAATGATTTTCACATTGTCGGACAGTTTATTCTTTAGACGATTCACTATTTCAATTTGTCGCTTGGCATCATTGATTCTGGCCGGATAGAGTATTTTAATCTCTCCATCTTCGTATGTCTTGTGCGGTTGGGGATGAATATCCTTTACGCAATTGTATATTTTGTGTATGTGTGGCATCGGTACACGGAAGAACTTGTGTAGGTTTTCCACTCCTTCATCCGATATGGCTACTACGGTGTCGGGCATGACGGATATCCTACGGTGGTTGTAGAACACATTGTGATGAATATATACAAGCCGGATGTGTTGTCGCAGGATGAAATTCAGGAACCAGAATAACGCAAGGTATTTACGTTCATGAAGGATGACTATGGCATTGCGGAACATGAACGGGTTACGCCACCGTACGTACTCGGTAGGTTTGACGTCCAAGTCTTTGTGTATCTTTCCATATGGGATTGTTCCGACTATTCTGGCTTCAAAATCGTTTTGCACTGCGTGGTGTATGTCCATAAGGACCTTTTGCACCCCAGTAACTTTGAACAGTTCTGCATTGAATGAAAATACTTTTCGAAGTTTCATTTCATGGATATGTTTGTTTTAGTAGTTAATTGTTGTGTGAGGTATCGGTAGAATACGTGTCCTTTACGGTAAGGGTCTCCCATTTCTCCTGCCTTGGCGAATTTATTCATGAACACGTTGCTTTCTGTCGGGATGTCTTTGGATGTAAAGATGAATTTGTTTTTTAACGGAAGAGCATCAAATGCTTGGATGTCTTCCACTTTGCATAAGTTCTGTTCCATACCGATGACAAGTAGTTTATTGAGATTCACGCGGGCAGACCTTCTGTACCATTTCGTGGCAGCCTCTTCTTCCGTGTGGTAATGTAAGAAGAGAATTTCCACTTTTCCATCAAGCCATCCGATGGGATACCAATGTTTCCATTTGGCACGCCGTTCCTAATGCGTATTTTGGAATGTTCTACGAAAGTAATTTTGGCTTCTTTGAGATAAAATTCCAAATGTTGGAGAAACTCTATATAGTCCGGATACATGAAATACAGTCCCAATGTGGGTGTATTATATTGCATGTCCAAATCTTGCATTACGCGCCCGGCAAAACAGTTCGAGCTGATGATACTGGTGTCACGGTCAAGCAATTTTTCCAATAGTGGAATGTAAGGTGCACGCAAGTGAGAAAGCCTTATGTCTTGACGATTCTGCCACCATTTATAAATAAATGAATTACGCGTTAAATTTCTATCCCCCCGTATAATAACAATTCGTTCGGAGGCAAAGAGATATATTCTTCATGACATTATCATATTCCTTATAGATTTGTTTATTATGGTTGTATATGACCGTTCGTTGCCTATCGTAATCAATGTTTGGTATATAGCTTATTACCTTTTTGGATTCGGGTAGATTTGTAGCAATGAAATGATTCTCTTCCAATCCATATTGTTCCAAAAGGTTTTGCGTTTTAGAAAATCCATCAGTCGAAAATCTATTAGAAGACCAATCCACAGCTACAACGGTTTTTCCATATCTAAGAGTGAATACTGAGTCGTGAAAGCGTTCTGTGATAGTCAAATCCACATACTTAAACAGGGCACCCCATTCGAAAGGAGAAAGTGTCATTAGATTCATATCAGCATTTTCATTATATAATGTAGATACAACATAGAAACCTTTTTGTTTCAAGAATGTGGTTAACTCTTTTTTGAAAGGACAACCCGTAACAGCAAAATTTACCAACACTATTTTTTCCCGTTTTCTCTGTTTCTCCAAAATCCTTGATATACGCCTTGGCAAATGAAACTTGTCATTAGGGATCAAATACGAAGGGTCATATTGCATAAATACCTTATCTTTCAAACCGATTTCTTCGGAAAGAAGTTTCATTGTAATCTTGTCTCTCACTCCTAAAAGTTCATACGATGAAAAAGATTTGCGAATTTGTTCTTTTTGCTCCTCGGTAAATTTGTAGTTTGCAGGTGCGGCACTGGCGGCAAAGAGTATTTTTCTTGTATTCACATCTTTTAGCCACATTAGGCCATAATGGCCATTTTTTTCTAATTGAACCAATATCGTGTCGCTGCCGACAACAATAAGGTCATATTGCTCGGCAAAGGTTTTAAACTCCTCATCGTCATAATTAAAAAAATCGAATTCCTTCGTCGTCAAATGAAATCTCGTATTGTAGCTCCACTCATATTTTAACCTTCGCGGAATAGCCCTTAACTTGGCTTTGAAAAAGGCCAGCCTGCCGGATTGAGTTCCGTTAGATTTGCTTTCTTTCAAAATAGAGTGACTCCTTTTATGGCGAATCAAGTTGATTTGTGCAGACGGGTACAATTTACGAAAGGCAGACTGTACACCGTAAGCTTGAAGGAAAGTGCCGGGATTTACTTCTCGGCTATATGTGATAATAAGAATCTTCATTTTTAATGTAATGTGGTAAAAGAATTGATATTGTTTCTATGTGACATGGATAATTGGGCTTTTTGGGGGAAATAGCCAATGGCGATGAGAAGCACGGGTACTTCGTTTTTCGGGATTTCCATCTGCTTGTAACAAGCTTTGATTACACTGCGGGCTCTACCCATCGTTAAGGGGATGGATGCAATACCATTTGTCGTCAGTGCATAAATTAAAGACATTCCAAAGAGAGAGGCATCCACGTACGGCAAATGTGTCTCTGTTGTATAATAGCGATTCAGGTTGCCGGTAATCAATATTGCCTTATCGACTTCTTGGTAAAAACTGTTCGCTCCGCCTTGGATCAATAGCATTCTGTTTTTCTTTTCCTTTTCGAATACATGTACCCTATAAGCCTGTCTGTTGCAGGCCGATGGCGATTTTCGTGCGATGTCTAAAGCACGTAATAAATCGTCTATTGCAACCGGTTTGTCGGAGAAATGGCGAAAAGAAAATCTTTGGTTACATAATACCTCAAATGTTGCTTCCTTCAGTTCAAGCATTTCTTTGCTTGTTTTTTCAATATAGCCTGCTTTGCAAAAATCCTTTAATCCTTTATCGGTTTTAGTTAATAACTCATTGATTTTAGATTTGATGGTTACTAATATTTTATCCGAAACATTACACGATTCATGGAAATCAATCATGACATGCAGCACTGATATCGGCACATCTAACTGATTATTGTAACCATATTTATCTACATATAATATGATGTAAGTACATAGTCTTTCCATTTTTGAAATTCCGAATCCTCTTTTCTTTTCTTTAATAGACAGGCCTTTTTCCAAAGCGTGGGTTAACATGAGAATTTCTGTCAATAGTTTGTCGGAATTCTTTGACATATTACATCTTGCTGTTTCTCCCGCAAACTTCCAATATTCATTTATCATATCGGGAATCATCTTAATGAAAATGAGGCACCTCATTTCGCTCAGTTTATTTTTCAATCCCATCATTATTTTCAATTATAGAATTAAACATGTTCTTGTATTTGGCCACCACAGAACTGACTGTTAAATGATTCTTGACGTATGCCTCCTGCTTTTCCCTGAGGTTTTTGTATATATCTTGCCCCCCCTTTACTAATTTGTGCATGACCTCAACCAAAGAATTAACATTTTCACTTCTGAACAGAATACCCGTCACTCCGTCTATCACGCTCTCCTTAAACCCGTCTAAGTCGCTTGCAATAACCGGAAGATTATATGCGTAAGCAATACGCAAAGGGCCGCTTTGTGTTACAGATTTGTAGGGTAATACCAAATAATGCGAAGTGGAGAAAATATGTGGAATAGCATCATCCGAAACCGTCTTGATTTCTAAATCAAAAATATTATTATACTTGATTTTTTCTTGATAATATCCGCTCCAATTACGGCAATGTCCCACAATCTTTACTTTGAATGGAATGTCGCATGATTCCTTCAGCTTGCATGCTGCTTCAATCAACAGTCCTAAATTCTTGTTCTCGATGATATTGCCAAAAAACAAGAATTGCACGTAAGATGTCGATGGTGTTCCATTAGACATGCCGAAATTGTTCAGAGCCAAGGGGATTACAGTTTTCCTGTCCTTTTTTCCGGAAAAGTAAGCAGCTTGTGTTTCCGAAAAATATTGGAATCGGAACGGTCTGTTGCATAGATAACGAAGGTAATACTTGTATATCCATGTAAGCTTCATTCCGCTATGAATCTTTCCATGATGCATGGCCATCACGATTTTTTCAGACGGAATATATTTATCGAAGGCAAATAAGGCATAAGGAAAGCCGGATATGTTAAGATAGCATATATCATCATTTATAGCTTTTATTTTTTGTGCTAATAGCGCATAGCAAGAATATTGTTTGGGATTCAGCCAATGTCCGTCAATAGTGAGCATTTCTAAATCAATGCCATATTTTACGGCATATTCAGAGGTTGTTTTTTTCTTGTCAGGTGCTCCTCCTACAAATATCCAATGGATTGTAAAATCCTTTTTTAGTTCTGAAAGCAAAGGCAAATCCACTTGCAAAAAATAAGAAGCTGTCACCCATGTTATTGAACGTACCATATTTATTTTATTTTTTTATCACGTGAACAACTCTACATATTACGGGTTTCCTACAGTAGATTAATTTTTGTTATTTGAATGATTGTGAGCGTTGTGAAGAGCTTTTCCGTTGCGTATTAGCCTTTTCGTTTTTTCAAATAAAGGCAAATTACCTATTTTTTCCAATAAAGGAAAAATGTACTTTACCGGGAATCTGAAACAGAATGTCATCCTTTTGTAGTCGTTGAGTAGTCTTTGTGGAAATAATTCTTTATAGATTTCAGCATTTTCAAAGTGGTGAGGGGTTGTACTAACCCCTCCCATTTCATACTTGGCAATGATTACATTCAAGGGGCGGTAACTACAGTTGTGTATTATCAAAGATTCTACATTGAATTTCAAATCAGATGCTATCCGGTATTTTTCATCGTAAGGGCGTTCCAAAAGCATTTTCCTTTTTATCAGTGATGCCTGATGGTAGTTATTATTGCCGTATATATAAAATGCGAGGCTGATTTCTTGAGACGGAAACAAGAAAATATCTTTTTTATTGAAGCGGTAGATGATACCTTGTACAAAGTCCTCATCAAAACTTTGGCGGTAGATTTCTTCCACGGTCGTGGGCTTGTATAATTCGTCCCCCGAATTAATGAATAGGCAATATTCCCCGGAGGCCATTCTTACGCCTTTGTTCATGGCATTGTATATGCCGGTATCGGGTTCGCTTATCCATTTTGAGATACATGATTCATGGGCGTGTATGACTTCGACGCTCTGGTCTTGCGAAGCACCATCCACTACGATGTATTCAAAATCCTTGTAAGTCTGACTCTCGATGCTCCTGATGGTCCGTTCAAGTCCCTCGCTATTATTATAGCAAATCGTGATAATAGAAAGTCTCATCATCCTTTTGTGATTATTTTATTCTTTTCCATGTCAATAGTTTGCCTTCCCAATAGCTCCATAGCCATAATGTCATGAGGATTGGGGCAGCCCATAGGTAATAACTGAAGCTCAGTCCGATGAACAGGACGGGGAATAGGATGTTTCCTTTTCCTTGATAATGTCCGTTTATGCAGACGGAAGAACGGAATAAGGCAAGGTACATGAAAAGTCCGATTATCCACCCGTAGCGGATGAATACATTGAGGAGACCTTCCGAAACGACGATTGGATATCCCAGTTCTTTGTTCAGGTAGAAATTTTGGAAGTTACGTCCTTCCCCTATGAATTTGTTGGCATGTGCCAAATTAATGCTTTGGAACATAAACCCGTCAAAACGTTGGGGTACATAAAAAACGTTTTCAGAGTCTGTGCCGTGCCTGGTTGAATATTCCATGTTTCGCAACTGTTGTTCCATGTTTTGCGAGTTTTGAAATAACTCCACTATTTTGGCTTGCATGAATGGCAGCGACATGGAACCAATAAATATGCATCCGCCTATGGCCATATATGCCGGATTCCATTTTTTGTAGGTAATGTAGTAGCCAGTAACCATGAGGGCATAGATGAGATACCCGGTGGTAGACTGGGAAGAGATGAGAGCCAGGGTTAATATCAGAAAGTTCCTGTCCTTGAATTTTAATCCGGTACGTTGGATGTTGAACCAAAGTGCGATGATAAGCATGCATGCAAACCGGCCCGGTTCCCAAGAATATCCGCAGTTTCGTAAAAGGAACCCGCGGTTGTCTTCAAAATTATGGGGTACGGAGAATATATAAAGGCTTTGGGATATATTGGCACCTGGGCTGCCAACCGCTTTTGCCAAAGCATATAAAGGCTCGTAAGCCACGAGGCAAATTGCCCATAAGACCAAGGACAGAATGGCCATTTTCACGGAAATATGTTCAAATCGTGCGGGTAAGTCCTTTTTATAAAGGGAAAATATAGTGTAAGCCACAAACAGTTCGATGAAAACAATGGGGGAGGCCGGACGTTGAAATACGGCTATTTGTAAACCGCCCCAAATTCCCATGGCAATAAAACCATAAATGAGGGGACGGCTGTTTAATTTTATTTTAAAATGCAGGCACATGAACAAGCTTGCTCCAAACATAAACAAGATGGAAAGTGGCTTTGCTGCATCTGTCATGTTGAATATGTCGCAAGGTTGGGCGGTGAACAAGAAAGCGAGAAAGAAATATATGTTGAGCAAATTCTTGTGGTTCATAAAGTCACGTACTTTTATGATGTTTTCGGCTCGACAAAACGGAGTTTCCTCTTGGTGTTTTCGATGATTCGCCTGTCATCTTCGCTTATGCCGTCCGTGCCGAACGTTGTCATTCCTTTGAAGTAAACTTGGTCAAGTTCTTCTAACTGCTTGGGGGTAAGGCGTTCGTCTTTGGCATATAATGTTTTTTCATGATTTATGATTTGGGTGTTGTTGAATTTCTTTTTGATGATTTTTGCAGGAGAACCCGCTACCACCGCATAAGGAGGTACGTCTTTGGTGACCAGGCTGTTGGCTCCGATGATACACCCTCTGCCCAAGCGAACTCCGGCCAAAATGGTCGCTCCTGCGCCCAACCATACGTCTTCTTCGATGATGACATCTCCCGACTTGTCATTGACATGGGATGCTCCCAAGATGAATTGCGGAACTCCCACCGTGCTTCGGTGGTTGTTGGTCACAATAGTGCAATTGGCTGCGAATTCAGTGTATTTTTTTATGATGACTCTCTCCGTGGGCGCATTGATGATGGACAGTCCGTTTGTAAGCTTTACGTTGTCCTCTATATAAACAGATTGTGGACTGACAATGTGCAAGGGATAAAGTAATACGACATTGTTCCCACATGCGCCGAATTGATTAGGAAAAGGAAAACTATTCCAAACCCACATTAATGCTTTTTTACATTTCTTGAGCCAAAGGATTTTGTTCCGTTTCATATTTCTGTTATTGAATCCAAATGCCGGAAGCTTTCCGGGATAATAATTTTCTGATTTGTGTGGTAAAGAATAAGCAATAGATGATGTTGATGATGCTCATGGACGTGACAACGCCGACGGCTCCCAAGAACTTACCTAAAAGAAGGGAGAGAGGAATGTGTAGTATGAGGCCAATCATGACTACATAAGTTTGCATTTTTACTGTCCCGATGCCGTTTATCAAAAGGACTTGCAATGAGTCCCAACAGTATATGAGGGTATAGATGGCTATGGCTGTGGTTAATGTAAATGGAATTTCCACTTTGTCGCCAATCCATATCTTATATAATATGGGTGACAACAATGTGACAACGATGGTGATGAGGCATAAACAGTAGAAGACACGAGTCATCTTGTGGTATATCCTTCTCATCCAAGTGAAATCCTTTTTGGTATAGGCATCCGTGAAGGCCGGCCACAAGGGATTCAGTATAATGGTATAGCACATGACGAGGACATTGAATATCTTATAGGCAATATTGTATTGCGTGACGGCTACAGGGCCTTCGGTATGTGAAATCAGAATATTTGTAGCTTGGTATAAGACAATGATTTGTACTTGGATGATGAAAAATTTTGCTCCGAGGTTCCACAAATCTTTTATATAGCGGGTGTCGATGGCGTGGATGGAAGGGGCTACTTTCTTAAAACGGCCGTTGAAAAAGATGAGTGATGCAGCGGCAACCACCAAAACCGGCATCAAGGAATATGCAAATGCCAGGTTTGACAAGGAGGGAGGAACGAATTTCGTCATCAAGAATATGATAACCAAGGCACAGGCTTGCCCGATAACATTGAATAGAGAAGAAAGAGCCACTTCCTGGAATGCAGCCACCACCGCAACAAACACATTGACAATCATTTGTATCGATAAAAAGATAAACAGAAGTTGCACGGTCTTCAATACATCCTTTTGGTAAATCTGATTTACGTTGAAGATGCTACACCAATCTATGTAGGGGCTGACGACCAAAGACACGATGGCTGTCGGGACAAAAATGATGGTCATAATGTAGTACGTGGTGGATACGAGGCTACGTCCCTTTTCGTAATCTTGTTTTGCCAGAGCTTCTGCCAACTTGTTTTTGAGTCCTAAGGTAAAACCTACATCCATATATACGAGCCAATGCAAAATGGAGGAGATGATAAGCCAAATACCGTATATTTCACTAGATACGTAGCCCAAAGTCAAAGGGACAAGTGCTAATGACACCAAGATGCTTACGCCTTTTACCGCAAAAGAACCCAAGATATTTTTTTTGATGGTTTGGGTACGCCTTTCTCCTTTGTACAATTTATATTTCAATTTTTGTATATTCATGAGGCGGTTTAAATTAGTTCTTTTTGATGTATTTCAAAATTTAATATTGGTGTATGTATACGGAAATCTACCGATATACGATGATAGCACGAAACCATCCTTTCACAGCCGGAGAACACCGATTTGTATGTTTTCCGCAGGCATACACATTCAGCTTGTTTCTATTCATGATTATTCCTTTTTGTTTTGGGTAACTGCTTGTATTGGATATTCCGCACTCGTATGTATCTCCCTACACAAATGTTTTTGGAAATCCCTTGGGACGTGTATTTCATCTCGTGATTATCCAATCCTTTAGGGTATGCCGTTACATGTCGAAGTTGACGCCGACCTTCACTACGGGCAGGCCGCACAGGGGGAAGCGTTCAGGATAGTTCTTCAAGTCAATCTACTGCATGGCGGGATTGGTTCAGTTTCAGCTCCACGATGTAGAGCGTGGTGGCCGTGCGCATCACCATGTCCACCCGTCCCATCGGGGTACGTACTTCCACATCCACGTACGTGCCGAGGAGGCTGAAAATGATATAGAGTATCTGTTGGTAATGGCCTTCGTAGTCCGTGCGGTCACAATAAGGCACCGTGGAAAGGAAGGTCTGCAGCAGGCACAGCATCCCGTCCATATCACCGCGCACCAAGGCTCGGGCTAAATTGACCACCGTGGTATTGGTCGCCTGTGTGTCACGTGTCACATAATAAGGTATGAGACTGCGCATCAAACCTATCCTTACTTCCGCATTCGGGATGTCCAAGGTATAGATTTGGAACATCTCATCGTACCCCTTGATGGTGACATAGCCGCTTTGGTACAACAAGGGGGTGATGCTTTCCATTCGTTCGGTCGGTGCGTCGAAATCAGCCGCCACAACCTCGTTTCCCCCTATTTTGGAGGGTAACACACCGAATCTGTTCAGCATTTCAATTAAGTAAGTGGGCGTGCCGCTGCCGAACCAATAAGAATCCAACCGCCCGTCGGCGAAAGCGTTCAGCAGGCTGAACGGGTTATAGATGTCGGGCGAGGGCCAGGTGAAATGGTAACCGTCGTAATGGGCTTTTAGCTTCTTTACGACCTCTTCGCGATTTACGTTCAACCGTTCGGCCAAAATGTCCAAGTCCTCGTCCATCTGGGTGGCCATTTCCTCTTCCGTGATGCCGCAGATGGCGGCGTATTCCGGCAACATGCTGATGTTTTTAATGTTGTTCAACTCGCTGAAGATGCTAAGCTGCGAGAACTTGGTGATTCCGGTGAGGAACACGAAACGCAGGTAAGGATCGCAGGATTTGAGCGGACTGTAAAAGTTGCGCATGATGTTACGCAGGACGGGCAGGTTCTTTTCTTCATGCACCACGTCGAGCAAGGGCGCATCGTATTCGTCGATGAGCACCACCACTTGGCGGCCTGTCTGTTCGTAGGCGCGGCGGATGATGCCTTGAAAGCGTTGGTTCACATTTTCCTCACCTTCGCCATGGCCATATACGTTTTCATATTCTATCAGTTTTAAGTTCAGCTCGCTTTCCAAGCGTTCCTTATCCACGTGCTTCGCCGTGCTCATGTCGAAATGCAGGACGGGATATTCCGTCCATTCCGTTTCCAACCTCTCCAAAGCCAAACCCTTAAACAATTCTCTACGCCCTTCAAAATAGGCTTCCAAAGTACTTGTCAACAGCGACTTTCCGAAACGACGGGGACGGCTCAGGAATATGTAATTTGAGTCGGAATGCGCCATACGGTAGACGTATTCCGTCTTGTCTATATACAAGTAATTACCGTTCCTTATTTTTTCAAACGTCTGTATGCCTATAGGATAAAGCCTTTTCAAAAAATCCATTCCAAGTCCTCCCTTTTATTCCATTTCCGTTCCATCACGTACCTTTCAACATTCCCGAGGAATCCCTAACATATTCTCAGAATCCGTACACCAAGCGGACACTTCATCCAAGCCTTTGCCATAACACCCATGTAAAGGTAGAAAAATCAAACAGACATTCCAAACTTTCCGGCTATAAATATTTATCCCCGATGTCCCAGCCATTCGTCATAATCATCCAGCCACTGCAAAAGTTGCCGCTTGCTTTTCTTCATATCGGGTTCCTTACGCCATGGGACGATTAAAGTATGAGCCTCATGGTAATACATGTTATTATCCGTACAACCATACAACGTAGCCAATAACAAGGCACGGGATTGCTCCGCTTTCAGCAAAGGCAGGATGGTGCAGGAAAAAGCTTCCAACTCGCCCCTCTCTTCCCGATTCCCCAACACCGTATGAGCCATCAATAAGATTGAAGCCAACTTGCAACGCATCACATCGCTATCCATCTGTAACTTACCGTAGGCATGCAAGGCCTCTTCCGCCAAAGCCAGGTCGGCGTCCGTCACACCGCCACGGGAGTGATAATTCCGTAGTGCCTTATGAAGTCCCTGGAAAATACGTTCATTGGACAACTTCGTATACACATGTTTGCCGCTTTCGTTCAGGCCGATGATTTCATACTGTCCGGCAGACACACGCATTAAAGGCACCCACAAACATCCTTCTATGCAAACCACGACATCCTTATGCCCGGCCCCGGGCTGGACTGCCACCACGGCTTCTACTCCTTTAAACTCCCCTTCCGTAATCCGGACACGGTCGCCTTTCACCAGGCGTCCTGACTCCGGCACATACACCGGAAGCTCGCCACGGTATGCTTCCGCCACCCAACGAAGGTTTCTCATTTCAGCATCCGAAAGATAGGGATAATGACTTTCGCCACCGCTATGCACGCGCGGCAAAAAACTATAGGCATGCAGGGTACTTCGCTGTCTTCGGTAAATCTCGGCTTCCGTAGAACGAATGAATACATAATTGTAAAGCAAGGGTCGTTCCGTACGCACGAATTCCCCACCCTTTCTTTTTACCTCTATATATTTAGGTGCAAAATATTCCAACATCGCTTCATCCCTCTTCACACTCCGGCTTGCCTCCATACGCAATGCACGGGCCGGATCTCCTCTGTGCCCTACGGGAAGTACCAGAATATACCAACGTACAGCATGGCTTCCCATCCCCCTACGAGATGAAACTATCTCACTCATAAATACTTGATGACCCTACCGGTAAAATCACATATTTTACTGGCTTTTAGACATTTACATTAAACAAACAGACATTCCTGAAAATTTAAGTTCCTCGGTTTGCCTATTGCTTCCCTCCGATGCGGCATCGCTTTTGTACATAAAGTGAAAGTACACTCAAAAATGGCCGCTCCTACAAGAAGGGATAATCATTCGGCAAAAATATAAAAAATAATTCATTTGGCATTTCTATTTTAAAAGTTTTTTCATTCTCATGTAAAATTGCGGAAAAGCAATCCCCCCAATATCCGCCCAAGCGCCCTATACCTCATATAAGTGATAAAAATCATAAACCAACCCCAAAAAGTTGGTATCGGCTTTTAATGAAATACTAAAAATTGATTATCTTTGCAGCGCAAAAAGATGAAGGTTTTTAATAAGAATCTCATTATATTACCTATAATAAATTAGTATAATTATGGTTTATTCACACGAAGTAGAAAACATGTGTTGTGTTGCCAAAGGCCCGAACCACGGACCAGCCCCCATTCCTGAAGAAGGCAAATGGGTACAGGCAAAAGAGATCAAAGACATCTCAGGTTTGACTCACGGTATCGGATGGTGTGCCCCCCAGCAGGGTGCCTGCAAACTGACGCTGAACGTAAAAGAAGGTGTCATCCAGGAATGTCTGGTGGAAACTATCGGTTGTTCCGGTATGACCCATTCAGCAGCTATGGCTTCTGAAATTCTTCCGGGCAAGACGATTCTGGAAGCATTGAACACCGACTTGGTTTGCGATGCCATCAACACAGCCATGCGCGAATTGTTCCTCCAGATTGTTTACGGCCGTACACAGTCTGCTTTCTCTGAAGGCGGTTTGATGATCGGTGCCGGATTGGAAGATTTGGGTAAGGGACTGCGTAGCCAGACCGGTACCCTTTATGGTACTTTGGCCAAAGGTACACGTTACTTGGAGTTGACTGAAGGTTACATCACCAAAATGTTCCTCGACAAAGACGATCAGGTATGTGGTTACGAATTCGTACACATGGGTAAATTCATGGAGGCCATCAAGAAAGGTGTACCCGCAGACGAAGCTTTGAAGTCTGTAACAGGTACATACGGCCGCACAAAACCGGAACAGGGAATTGTTAAATCTATTGACCCACGTAAAGAATAATAAGGAGGAACCAGATTATGATTAGAGAAGTGAAATTTGAAAGTCAGGACCGTCGTATCAAGCAGATTTTGGCTGCATTGAACGAAAACGGTATCAAAGATATTGAAGAGGCTAACAAAATCTGTGAAGAAGCTGGTTTGGATCCTTACAAGACTTGCGAAGAAACCCAAATGATTTGCTTCGAAAATGCAAAGTGGGCTTACGTGGTAGGTTCTGCCATCGCATTGAAGAAGGGATGCAAGAATGCAGCCGACGCTGCCGAAGCTATCGGTATCGGTTTGCAGGCTTTCTGTATTCCGGGTTCTGTGGCCGACGACCGTAAAGTAGGTATCGGACACGGAAACTTGGCAGCCCGTCTGCTCCGCGAAGAGACGCAGTGTTTCGCCTTCTTGGCCGGCCACGAATCTTTCGCTGCTGCCGAAGGTGCCATCAAGATTGCCGAAATGGCCAACAAAGTTCGTAAGAACCCGTTGCGTTGCATCTTGAACGGCTTGGGCAAGGATGCCGCCATGATTATCTCACGTATCAACGGCTTTACTTACGTACAAACGAAATTCGACTACTACACGGGCGAACTGAACGTAGTGAAAGAAACCGCTTACTCAGACGGCCCTCGTGCTAAAGTAAAATGCTACGGTGCAGACGATGTGCGCGAAGGTGTGGCTATCCTGTGGAAGGAAAACGTAGACGTATCTATCACGGGTAACTCTACCAACCCGACCCGCTTCCAGCACCCTGTAGCCGGTACGTACAAGAAAGAGCGCGTATTGGCAGGTAAGCCTTACTTCTCAGTGGCTTCAGGTGGCGGTACAGGCCGTACCTTGCACCCGGACAACATGGCTGCCGGCCCGGCTTCTTACGGTATGACGGATACGCTCGGCCGTATGCACTCAGACGCTCAGTTTGCAGGTTCTTCATCCGTTCCCGCTCACGTAGAAATGATGGGCTTCCTGGGTATCGGTAACAATCCGATGGTAGGTTGTACGGTAGCTTGTGCCGTAAACGTGTCTTTGGCTCTGAACAAGTAATCACGAACATAGAGACTGCATAAAACCAATAAAGGGGACGTTTTCTAGCGTCCCCTTTATTATTGTCTGTCGACTAAAACTTATTAATAAACCAACATATAATACACATTGTCTCCTTCACGTTCTTGCTTAATCTTATGCTCCTGCATCAGACGGGCAATGCTCAGGCACAATTCCGTAGTTCCTAACTTACATTGGTTTTGTAACTCGTCGAACGTACACCGCAATAAATTCGACAATGTCTTGTAAACGCTCATACTGCGTGATTTGATGGTTTTTTCGTCTGGTATCATAATGTATCTTTGTTGTTGATTGCAAAGAAACGAATTAAAATCTCCTCCTCAGCAAACCACCTTATAATAGATGTTCCTTTTACCCATTTTTCAGAAGAACAAAAGTCTCTTTGCATTATAAGAGCAATAACACCCTTCGAAAAACTTAAAAATAACCCTAAATAGCAAGGTGTGTTAAAATCCTCTTTCATAAAAAATCCGGTTCTTCCCTGAACCCATTTATCAGGAAAGAACCGGAAAGCCGCCTTCGTTTTTCGGAAAAATACGGCAAACGATTAATAGTTCTCTTTCTTCACTTCGAAGTAAGCCTGCGGATGCAAGCAAGCCGGGCACATCTGCGGAGCTTCTTTACCCACATGGATATAACCGCAGTTGCGGCACTGCCATACCGTCTCACCGTCCTTCTCGAACACTTTGAATTCCTCCAAGTTTTTCAACAAAGCCAGATAACGCTCTTCGTGCCCCTTTTCCGCCACAGAAATCATACGATACATCGCAGCAATGGCAGGAAAACCTTCTTCGTCCGCAATGTCTGCAAACTTAGGATAATCCAACGACCACTCTTCGTGTTCTCCGGCAGCCGCAGCCTTCAGGTTCTCCATGGTAGTACCGATTACACCGGCCGGATAGCTGGCCGTAATCTCTACCATACCGCCTTCCAGCCACTTGAACATACGTTTTGCATGTTCTTTTTCCTGGTCGGCCGTTTCCGTAAATATAGCCGCAATCTGTTCATAACCCTCTTTCTTTGCCGCACTGGCAAAGTAAGTGTATCTCATTCTGGCCTGAGACTCACCGGCAAAAGAAATCATCAGATTCTTTTCCGTACGCGTACCTTTAATACTCTTCCCCATAACTTTTCTTTTTAAAATTTTGAATTTAAATCTATAACTTTTCTAACGTTTCAAAGATACGGATAAAAACGTTCATATTTGTAATCATTACAGTGTATTTTCCTTAATTCTATGTTAAAGAATGCTATGCCGCATAGATTCCAACTATGCGGCATGCCCCGTCAGTCCACAGTTACTTTACGGCTCACCGTCCGCTGACCTTGGGTCATCTTAACCATGTACATACCAGACTTAAATCCATTCTCTTCCATATACACCCTGACTTCCGACGGCATGCAGGTAAAATATCCCGCACGTGCTCCATCCAACGTATAAACCACGCAATCTACCGGTTCACCGGAAACCACCCCCGTAATACCCGTCGCAGTTTTCACTTTCAGGACACCGTCTTCCAACGCAGAAGTATCCCATTCCAATCCTTCTCCAGGGCTATCCAAATCTAGCGTACAGGCGGAAGAGAGCACCGTCCGGTTTGCAGTCCACAGTTGAAACTCATCCCCGGCTTCCAGTTCGAGCCCTTCACGTACCGACACTTTCAGCGTACCGCGCAGGGAGAACGAACTTATTCCTTCCAAGGTCGTACAGCGTACTTTGGAGGCCACATTGAACATTACCTCCCCACCGGCACTGACCGTAAGCCTCTTGCCAGAGAAATCCAACGCTCCGGAAGAAGCCCCCTCACGTGTTCCGGAATACAAGCGTCCGCCACGTTCCACCGTGACGGAAGCATTACCCAATTTACCCAAGCCGCACAACACCGCACCGTCCTCAACCGAGAGTTCTCCGCTTCCCAGCATAGCATTTTCTGCCGAGCGGTCATTCAGGCAAAGCGTACCTTCCTTCACGGCCACTTCGCCCGTATTGTCCCATACTCCACTGACCGTCATCTTGCCGCTGCCCACTTTCTCTAATTTAGAATTGGCTGTTACGGTTCCGACCCAAGTGAAATCATCGTCACATCCCACCTGCCACGTGTTGACACCCGTAGCCCCGTCATTGGCAAAAGAAGCATAACCGCCCAACGCACCTTTTCCGGCCAGTTTCCCAATACGGAAAGTCCGCCCGGTGTTTTGCACTGTTACTCCTCCGGCGATATTAAGCGTTCCGTCCGGCATACCCGAAGACGTATTGAGCGTAAAACGCGGATAAGTGTCGGCCATGTCTGCCGTGGCATTGATTGTCCCTGTAAACTGGGCCAAATTGACAGCCACCGGCGTGCGGGTGGCAAACCAACCATTACCGTGTTCCACTGCACAGTATATCGTAAGCGTACCTTCGCCCGTTATCTTATTGGTATAAGTCGAACGGTTGGCCAACGACCACGTACCGCTACCGCCTTCCGACACATGAATGGCATAACTTGAACCTGTATTTTCATACAACGTGCCGGAACGGAACTCCACCGTCCGCGCAGGCTTGTCGCAAGCCACACACTGCACGGTACCTCCATCGAGGGCAAGGCGTTCCAACGAAGGACAGGCCGTGTTCAGTTTCATCCATCCGTCTCCTTTCTTGGTGAGCAGCGTACCCTCCACCGGGGTTTCGATGATGAAATCCTTGAGATTCTCGACGCAGCCGCCATCTTCGCCTTCCATCTTCATGGGAGAGCCTTGGGTAACAGTCTCCGTAGTCCGCAACGTGGCACCGTTCTCTATGACAAAGAGGTCGGCCGATTCCACCACTCCGCCCAGACCTCCGTAAGCCCGTGTGGAGTTGCTCAACATATTCACCGATACCGTACCGCCACTGATGCGCGTACCGCCCGTATACGTATTGTCGTTGCTGATGGTCAGCATACCGCTGCCGCGTTTCACCAATGCCGTATGGCCCGCAAGGTCACCCGTCCCGCTGAAAGCATAATTCAAAGTATTGTCCACAGTGACACTTTCAGCCTCTATACTGCCGGAAAGGCTCACGCTCCTGCGTTCGGCCGTATCGTCGAACAAAACCCTGTCGCCCGTCACGAAAAATACGGGTCCGGCCTCTTCTGCCAAGGTGAAATTCTCGCTTTGGCCAAAGTCCCAAATATTGCTGTTCAAACCGTTCCAAACCACATCGGATGCAGCACGCACGTCACTTAGGGAAAGATACAGCGTACCGTCTTCCAACACCAACCGGGCACTCATTTGCGAACTGATACCCTCGATGAGGATACTGGAAAGTTCACCCTTGATCGTAGCTGCCGTGCCTATCGGATAACGTCCGGGCTGCACATCCTCGCCCCGGAACTCAAATACCGGCGCCAAATACTTCGGCCCGTATTTCCACGACTTCGTTTCGATGGTAAGCACCTTAGCATCGAGACGGTCGGAAGTAAAGTCATTCTTCAAATCAAAGACCACGCACGAACCGAAACCCAGCGTCGCGGAGTCCGTCGTAATGGTGCCGATCTGTCCGTCACCGCCCGGATAGACCGTGGCATTATAGTCCGCCTTGATGCTACGGAAAGTACCGGCGGAACGGAGCGACGTATGGCGGTTAAGCCAAAGGGAGGACTGTTTCATCGTCCCGTTGAAAACGAGCGTCCCGTTCCACACATCCGTATTGCCGCGATGGGTCATCTCCACGTCCGGCAGAACCAATGTACCTTCGCCCTGCTTGACCAAGCGTGTGGCTCCACTGAACCCGCTACCCGTCACCGTACAAGTATAATAGTCATAATCGATAGGCACATCTTTCGTGGTACAATCGCTCGGTGCCGTTCCTTTCACCCACGAAGGCACGTTGAACACAGCCACCCATGGTTCGGCACCGGACTCCACTGCCACTTGCGTGTCCGCATTGTCGAACACAAGCACCTGGCTACCGTTATGTGCCGTAGTAATATTGCCCCCATTCGCAATCTGCGTACGCCCCTCCGTGGTGAGCGGCGGCGGAGCCACGGTGATGCCCTCCAGTTCGCCCAAGAAATAACTCAGGTGGGGAGGCTGGTTGTAACCGATGGTTTCCCACACCATGCCCTGCCGATATTGATGATCGTGCCAAAGGGTAGGGATACGGAAATCCGTCGGGTAGTTGGTCGTATAAATCAACAAGTCCTTCCCGTCGCGCACGAGCAGTTCCTCTCGCCAGTCACCGAAGAGGTCACCCGTGGCGCATGGGTTGTTTTTAGTCCCATTGTTCATGGCACCGTTCCCCAAGAAGATACGTCCCACGCCGGGTTTGTCGATTTTGGGCTGACGCGCCGTTCCGGGGCTGTTAAGCACTTCCTCGCAGAGGTCGCCGTCCCAATAGATACGGAAATTCAAGTCCCATCCCGCGACATCGGGCAACGGCTTGTCTGCCGTGAGGCTGATGACGCCCGACTGGCTGCTTGCCCCTTGGCAACCCGGATAATCCTTATAGAACTTGCCGGCCAACGCACGCCCGTCGTCACTGGTACTTTGCAAACGGTAATATAGTTCCGACGTGGTGGCATTCCGGTAATTCATGGCCGGGGAAGTTTCGTTACAGGCAAACATCTCCTGCCCGAAACGGTAAGGATCCAAATCGGCGCAGTGCTGTGCGTCGCCATGCCCGAGTCCAGTGGTACTCAATCCCTTTCCATTATCGTCAATTACCATCGAGCCGAACACGATTTCATCCCGTCCGTCCATGTCCACATCGGCCACACCGAAGTTGTGGTAACCTTGCCCGAACCACGGACCTCCCACACTGCATACCCAATTCCAACGTTCCGTCAGCTTATGCGTAGCAGGGTCTACGTCGAAAGTATAAAACTTGTGACGCGTGTAGCAACCGCGTCCGACGAAAATGGAAGGATGCCTACCGTCCAGATAAGGCGCACCGAAATAGTGTTTGGTGGCACGATGCCCCGTGCCGTCGCCCCAAGCGGCCGTCCAGTCCGTCTCGCCCGGTTCCAACCGTTTGCAAGGGTAAGGCATCCATTTCTCTCCGTTTTCCCCGATTTCGTACAATTTGCCCGTAGCACCCTCCATATAGAGCAAATACTCGTTATCGGGCATGGAATATTCGGTATTGTTGATCTTACGGATATCATGGGACATATTGCCCACTTCCGTGACCGTGCCGTCCGGATGATGGACAATCATATTGTCCGCCCCACGCATCAGCACTTCGGCTCTGCCGTCTTCATCCCAATCGAAAGCTACGGCATCGAACTGTTCATCGGGTCCCGACTGCATGTTCGGACCGATATCAATGTACCATAGCCGCTCTCCCTTGACGTTGTACACCTCGATGCGGTTGTAAGCCGAAGTATTGGCCACGTCCGTCACCCCGGGAGTACCCGTATAAAGACGTTTGGCGATAATCTCCGGCATCCCGTCTCCATCGACATCGGCCAACACGGCATCATTGAACATATAGTTTTCTGTCAAGTCCTCGCCATTACGTCCTTTCATCTCTGCACCCGGAACTCGGAGGAATCCTGTATTTTGCCCTGTAAGGGAATAGAAACTGAATTCCGTGAAACGTGTGATGGGGTCGCACTGTTCCCCCTCCTTGCCTTTCACCACAGGAGCCACCGTATATCGGGTTTCGGCCGTCCCTCCCGTATGGACGTAGTTACTTGCAGACAGTCCTTTGGCTACCAACACACCGTCAGCATAAAGGTTGTAAGTCACGTCGTAGTACTCTTCGCCCAGCACACGCCAGCTCACGAAGTTCCCGCTTCCGCTTTGAGTAACGGTAGCCACGAGTCCGCGTCCCAACTTGTCCATCGTCCGTTGGGCATACAAATCCGTTGTGCTGCCTCCTAAAGCCAAGCAGCAAGCAAAAAACAAAATCCGGTTCTTTTTCATGGGTTCTATTTTATTAGGTTAATCCATAAGATGATACAAAAATACAAAAATAACTCAACAGACTACCATGTTTGGAGACTTTTCATCAAAACTTTTTAATTCTGTCAATAAAATCAAAAAGCCCCAGTTTCCTCCTCGAAAAGAAGTTAACGCCCAATAACACGTTCATACCCAACACTATACAATCCTCCAAAAACAACCGCAGAACGGAAAATCAATCTCAGCCGATTGATTTTCCGTTCTGCGCCAAACGATTTTCCGCTCTCAGCAGGATGGCGTCACGCCTTCCGCAGCCCCGTCCTTTCTGTAAAAGATATGAACTTCACGTCAGAGGACACCCTTGCTCGAAGGCAGCTCGTAATGATAGATGTCGCGCCTTACCGCCATCTTCAGGCTACGGGCCAGAGCCTTGAAAATTCCCTCTATCTTATGGTGCTCATTCACGCCTTCGGCCTTGATGTTCAAGTTCATCCGCGCCGCGTCGCTCAGGCTCTTGAAGAAGTGGAAGAACATCTCGGTAGGCACGTCGCCCACTTTCTCGCGACGGAATTCGGCATCCCACACCAACCAAGGCCGTCCGCCGAAATCGAGAGCCACGCTACACAGGCAGTCGTCCATGGGCAGGCAATAGCCGTAGCGCTCGATGCCGCGCTTGTCGCCCAAGGCACGCAACAGGCACTGTCCCAAAGCCAGGGCCGTATCCTCTATCGTGTGGTGTTCGTCCACCTGCAAGTCGCCTTCCGTGCGGATATACAAATCCATTCCGCCATGCTTGCCGATCTGCTCTAACATGTGGTCGAAGAATCCCAATCCTGTACGGATGTCGCACCGACCGCTACCGTCCAAATCCAAGCGTACCTCAATGTCGGTTTCCTTGGTCGTGCGACGCACACGGGCTTTGCGTTCTCCTGCAAAAAGGATTTCGGCAATGCGGTCCCAACTGTTCACGTAGCGGATGCGCTCGTCCGTAAAGGAGTCCTCGTCCTTCTCCTTCAGAATCAAGGCACGGCAACCGAGGTTCAAGGCCAACTGCGCGTCCGTCTCACGGTCGCCGATGACCCAACAGGCCTCCATGTCGTAACCGCCCGAAGTGTAACGTCCCAACATGGCCGTACCCGGCTTGCGCGTGGGCAAATTCTCTTCCGGGAAACTGCGGTCTATCAACACGTCGTCGAACGTTACGCCCTCTCCCTCCAAGGTGCGCATCATCAGATTGTGCACCGGCCAAAAAGTGTCTTCAGGAAAGGCATCCGTGCCCAACCCGTCTTGGTTGGACACCATGACAAACTCGTAATCCAGTTTCTGGCGGATAAATGCCAGATTGCGCATCACGCCCGGCACGAACGCCAGTTTCTCGAACGCGTCTATCTGCTCGTCCGCCGGCTCTTTTATCAAAGTGCCGTCGCGGTCTATAAACAAGGCTTTTTTCATGATGTTCATTTTATCGTCTCCGGTTTGTAAGAACGCAACGCGCCCAACAGGCTGTTGTCCTCCTGCGGCGTACCGATGGTCACGCGCAGGCAGTCGCCGCAAAGTTCCACTCTCGAACGGTTGCGCACGATAATGCCGTTCTTCACCAAATAGGCGTATATCGCATCGGCTCCTTTGACTTTCGCCAGAAAGAAATTGGCATTCGTCGGATAAATCTTCTCGCAGATATCCAGTTCGGCAAAGGCCGCCATGACCTGCCCGCGTTCGCGCAGCAACGTCTTCACCCACTTGTCCACATCGAAACGCTTCTTCAATATCTCCACGGCCTGACGCTGGGTCAGTTGGTTCACGTTGTAAGGGTACTTCACCTTATTAAATAAAGAGATGACCTCTTCGGAGGCAAAGGCCATGCCCAAGCGGATGGCCGCGCTCCCCCATGCCTTGGAAAACGTGTTGAGCACGATAAGGTTCGGATATGCATCCAGTTCTTCGCGGAACGGTTTCTGTTCGGAAAAGTCGGCGTAGGCCTCGTCGATGACCACCATCCCCGGAAAACGCTCAAGCACCTTGACGATTTCCTCCCGCTCCAAGTCGTTTCCCGAAGGGTTGTTCGGCGAACAAAGGAATATCAGTTTCGTGTGTTCGTCCACAGCAGCCAGCAATTTGCCGGCATCCAACCGGAAACCGTCGTCCAACAATACGGGGCGATAGGCCACGTCGTTGATGTCCGCACACACTTTATACATACCGTAAGTAGGAGCTATCGCCACCACGTTGTCCGTCTTCGGTTCGCAGAAAATCCGGAATGCCAAGTCGATGGCTTCGTCACTGCCGTTACCAAGAAAGATTTGTCCGGGCTTCACGCCTTTGACGGGAGCCAACATCTCTTTCACCTCCAGTTGCAAAGGGTCGGGATAGCGGTTGTACGGGGCATTGTAAGGATTCTCGTTCGCATCGAGAAAGACGGAAGCCGCCGCACCCTTGTATTCGTCACGGGCCGAACTGTACGGCTTCAGCGCCCAGATGTTCGGGCGCACCAGTTTTTGCAAAGGTTTCATGCTCATTTCATTTCGGTTTTAATGGATTCCAATCTTACGGTCATGGCATTGCGGTGTGCATCGAGATGCTCGCCTGCCGCCATGAGTTCCACGGTCGGACCGATGGCACGGACCCCCTGCGGCGTAAGTTCCTGAAACGTAATCTTACGGTGGTAGCTGTCCAAGTTGACACCGCTATAAGCCGTGGCATAACCATTGGTAGGCAACGTATGGTTCGTACCCGAAGCATAATCCCCCGCACTCTCCGGCGTATAAGAACCGAGGAACACGCTGCCTGCATTGACCACACGTTCGGCGGCCTGCATGTAATCGGCCGTTTCGATAATCAGATGTTCGGGCGCGTAACGGTTGGTCAGTTCCAACGCCTCGTCCATGTCGCGCACCACGACAAGTTTGCTGTGGGCCAATGCCTGCTCCGCGATTTCCTTGCGCGGAAGGGCAGCCAACTGGCGTTCCACTTCGTCCTGTACCTTGCCGACCAAAGCTTCGTCGGTCGTCACCAACAAGACCTGGCTGTCCACGCCATGCTCGGCCTGCGAAAGCAAGTCGGCCGCCACGAATACCGGATTGGAAGCGGCGTCAGCCAATACCTCCACCTCCGAAGGTCCGGCGGGCATGTCGATGGCCACATCATGAAGCGACACTTGCTGCTTGGCCGCCATGACGTACTGATTGCCGGGGCCGAATATCTTATACACCTTGGGCACGCTTTCCGTACCGTAGGCCATGGCGCCGATGGCCTGCACGCCGCCTGCCTTGAAAATACGGTTCACTCCGGCCACACGGGCTGCGCAAAGGATGGCAGGATGCACCTTGCCGTCACGTCCCGGCGGCGTGCAAAGCACGATTTCACGGCATCCGGCAATCTTGGCCGGTGTGGCCAGCATCAGCACCGTGGAGAAAAGCGGCGCCGTCCCTCCGGGTATGTAAAGCCCCACCCGTTCTATGGGAACGGCTTTCTGCCAACAGGTCACCCCGGGACGGACTTCCACCTTCGTCGTTTCAAAGCGTTGGGAAGCGTGGAACTTCCCTATATTGTCGTGCGCCAAGCGCAAGGCATCCTTCAGTTCAGGCGACACCAGACGTTCGGCCTCGTCCATTTCTTCTTCCGTGACGGCCAGACGCTCCAGTTCCACATGGTCGAACTGCTTTTCGTAGGCCATGACGGCGCGGTCGCCGCCCGTCTTCACGTCGTCCAACACCCTGCATACGGTTTCACGCAACGTGTCCACGTTCATTACGGGACGTTTCAACAGTTCGTCCCATTCTTCTTTTTGCGGATATTTTATCACATTCATTTGCTGTCCTCCTCTTTTTGACATGAAAATACCGGCCTGTCCGGCTCAAAGAATCATCTTCTCCACGGGGACGACCAGAATGCCCTGCGCTCCCAACTCCTTCAGTTTGGAAATAATCTCCCAAAAGCGGGACTCGTCGATGACGGTGTGCACACTGCTCCACCCTTCCTGCGCCAAAGGCATCACCGTGGGACTCTTGGCTCCGGGCAATACGGACACGACATCTTTCACCTTGTCCGACGGCACGTTCATCAGTACGTATTTCTTGTCTTCCGCACTCTTTACCGCCTCGATGCGGAACAGCAACTCGTCCAAAATCGCCTTCTTGGCATCATCCATATTCCGGTTGGCGATGAGCAACGCTTCGCTCTTCATGACGACGGCCACCTCCTGCAAGTTATTGCTTACCAGGGTGGAACCGGAGCTTACGATATCGAAAATACCGTCGGCCAGTCCGATACCGGGCGCGATTTCCACAGAACCGGTAATGACGTGGATGTCCGCTTCCACTCCGTTTTCCTTCATGAATTTTCTCAAGATATTGGGATAGGAAGTGGCTATCTTCTTGCCTTCGAACCAAGAAAGGCCGGAATAATCCACAGCCTTGGGTATGGCCAACGAAAGGCGGCACTTGCTGAAGCCCAGACGGCGTACCACCACGGCATCCTCCTCTCTTTCCACAAATTCATTTTCGCCCACGATACCCAAGTCGGCCACTCCTCCCGCCACGGACTGCGGAATATCGTCGTCGCGCAGGTAAAGCACCTCGACGGGGAAATTGGAGGACTGCACCAACAAGGTGCGCTTGGATGAACTCACTTTGATGTCGGCCTCCGCCAGGAGTGCCATGGTGTCTTCGTAAAGACGTCCTTTCGACTGTACTGCAATTCTAAGCATATCTGTTTTTTTAATGAAGTATTCTTAAACTATCAAAAAAGGCTCACCGTTCATATCGGCAAGCCTTCATTTCTATCCTTCTATTGGCACACGCGGGACAGCCTACCGATTTCTAACCGTTAGGATGATGATGGTGGCGTGTTGCAATATTCTTCATTTTCTCTTTTATTTGTGGCAAAGTTAAATTATTATCTGCAAATAAACAACAAATTCGCAAGAAAATTACGAAGAAGTTATCACTGGGCAACGAAATCGGCAGTTCTTTTTCTTATGAAAAGCAGTTGTTTCAGTAGTTGATGAGTGGTAAATTCCGCCGGGTGAGCACACAGCAGTCTTTCCTTTTTAAAACGACGTGCAGCCTGGCCGTCATATACTTTTCTACGGTATAGCCTTCGTTTTCAAAGTGAGGGACAATGTCTTCATCTGTCATGTCCCTATGGGGGAAAGCGGCCACGGCGTCCGGTACGTTCCAACTTAACAGGATGAAATGCGACGATAGGCGTGCGAGGTTACGTATGGCTGTGGATGCCGATTTTTCAGGGATATAGGGAAGCACGTCCTTGCATACCACGATATCAAAGGGAGTGGAAATATCCAGTTCTTCCGTGAGGTCTGCCACTTCGCAGACAGCATCCCCCTCGGGCAGGAGCATACCGGACAAATCCGGCGTACGGGGATTCGCGTCATATCCGGCAAACGCAAGTCCGCGGCTCCTCCATTGCGAGACATAGTAACCGGCACCGCATCCTATGTCTATCCCCGTCCGTGCCCCCTATGTCCCACCACATTTGCGTGACGAAATCGCAAAATGTTTTGTCGTATCCGTACTTCAGGAAACCGTCATACGTCTAACTGCCGGTCTTTGTCAGACCAATCTCCCTGTCTTGTAGCAGATACCGGTCTATCCTGTCCAATAGCACCGTACTGCATGGCTGTTCGATTTTTCGTGCGAAAAGATATTCGTCTTCCAAAAGGTAACGGAAATGTTCGCATCCCAAATTGGCGGGACGGTTGCCGTTTTCATGTTTCCAACGGATAAAACGGTGGTTCCAAGGCACGATGTCTTCCTTATCCATTAAATTGACCAATACGGTGGCCACATAACATTCCTCCGGTGCGAAAGTCATCCACATCCGGCCATAAAGCGAGGGGAAGCGGTCAGTATAGTCCAACAAGGTGATGGCAGCCTTTCGGGTTATGGACCACCATTGCGAACTGCCGTACAGATGGTCGAACTCATCGGGAATGGGGCGTTTTGCCCTTTTGGCCTGTTGTTGCCTTACCTGTTCCCTGACCCACCCACGCGGATTCCTTTTGCCTGCGGCATAGTCGTATGGATAATAATATTGCAGTCGGCGGAAAGTATTGTCTTCCCAGTTAGGATGCGGCAAATGCAGGTATCCGATGTATTCTTTTCCCGCATTCCGGTCAAAGAACTCCAGGAAATAATCTAACGGACGAGTCGGGTAATCTTGCCCGCTGATAAGATGAAAGTAATCGGCATCACTGCGTTGCACAGCCATGCGCAACAGGTGCATTTCGCTTTCCAATACACTTGTGCCGCCCCAGTTCACGTCATATTCACGCGAAACGGCTTTCACTTGTTTGTAACTACGCAACTTTTCTTCCTCTTCGCGTGTGACGGGTTGCTTTTTGTCTATATGGATGAATACGTCGCAATCCTTTTCGAAATATCCGGCCAACCTGCATAGCTGGCCGATGTTTTTGTGGGCTAAGATTAGAATGGCATGTTTCATGGCTTTAATGTCGTTGTGTGATTGAATCGGGAAAAGTCCTTAGTATCTCAGGCTTGAACAAATCCTCCTTTTTATAGATGAGTTTCCTGTAAATCTCTTCAATGATAACTGAATCAAGGGAACTTTTTAGCCGCAAAGTCAATGCTGACGATAAATCCTTAATATCCATGTCATCTGTTATATGAAAGACATTCGAGGCTTCCCTAAACGTACCATCTTTACAGAACTCCAACACCATGTAATCCGCATATGGAGACGGGGCGCGATGAGGAGTCATGCAACTTTTGACGACGAAAAAGAAATAGCCTTCCTTGCTTTCGATGTATCGACAAGGTGTCCATTGGAGGTCGCGTGGCCAACACCCACAATCGAGGGTGTCCGGAATTAGGGAGAAACATTCCGGAAAAGGTAAGTCGGCATATGGAGGAGATGGTATAAACAAGGAATCGTTTACGTAAGGATTATCCCATTTCTTAAAATAGGACATAAATTCTTCAAACCGGATAGGGGTGCGGTCGTTCTCCGGATTTTTAATGGTTTCTTTTTGGGCTGTTCCGGTTGTTCTCTCTTTGATTTTCCCGTCCGGGCTTACGTTGTATTCGTACGTTCTTACCGTGTAGGTCAAGTCTTGGTATCGGAGGATTGAAGTACAATCATCCAAAGAGCCTTGCTCCACAAGGAAGTTTGGTGCCTGTCCACTGGGGACTATACGTGTGAAGTACGCTCTCCCATCGTGTCCGACCGTTTTAAAATCCAGGATTTTACCATCGCGTGAATATGTGACGAGCATATAATCGGTAACATCGTTCTCTATGAAATATTGGCTGTTTCCGTCCTTGTAGTCTTGGCAGTGCCTTTTCAGCATGATGGTGATAAACCCTCCACGCTCCATGTAACTTCCTTTTTGCCAAAAGACATCGTCCTGTCCACAAAGGCAGCCGTCTTGTATGGGAGGAAGAAAACGGGCATACATGTCGCTATCTATCAAAACTGAATCGGATATGATTCTCTCCCCAAATGATGTCATATTAATTTGGGTGCACTTCTTAAACCCTGACAAGAAAGTGCGGAATGCTGCCGGTTGGGCGGTTGCATGTGCAAAATGTGATAAAAAGAAGAATATGAATATGTTTCGTAGGAGCATGAATGATTGTATTTTTAGAAATGTTCAAAAGAGACAGCCATAGTTTTTTACGAGCCAAAATAGAATGACGCGTCCCATAGTTTTATGAGTCTATTGCTTTTGTCATAAGCAATATGGGACTTAAATCATATTCCACGATGGTATAAGTCATTTTTATATTGTCGTATCCTATTGTGTACAGATGCTTGTTGACAATAACCGTTGTATTATCAGAACTTAGTGCGCCACCTGGAAACCAACCGGTTGTCGCATCCAATCGTGGTAAGCCGGAAATGGGATATTTTGTTATGGTATGGTGTATTGTGTCTATTATTGCAATCGAGCCGATGTCATAGTCGATAGAACCATATATAAGAAAAGTGTCTATTTTTTTTTCAAAAAAAACCATATAAGGGGGATTGTTTTCCAAATCAATAAATACCGGCGTGCCGTTAAGGTGCAACTTAGCGATGTCGTTTTCTCCGCTGATTTTATTTTGCAATTTATTAGGGTATGTGAAGAGATAGGCTACGTCGTGGCTTCTGTCATAGCCCGGAACGCTATCAGGTACATTTTTGGGTCTTGCTACTACATAAAAACCGTTGTTTCGTAAATTTCCCTCAAGATATTCTCCATCTATGTATAGGGGGAAACGTTCAACATCTCCTTTACCGCTTTTGTGGATGCGAAAGATAGAGTTGGCTTCATCCATGTAAAGATTGGATTTAGCTTCATCTTTGAAATACATAGAGTTAGCCTCATTAAAAGAATAGATGTATTTGACTTCATTTATAAAATAAATGGAATCGTTTACCATCTTGAATAAAGCATTTTGGCAGTGTCTCATAGACAAACCGAGGCCTCGGCTCCATTCCATATTCTCTCCTATGAAACAAGCTAATCGGACGGGTTCTTCCCCTAAAATGTAAAAACGCCCCTTACCGTCTGTATCGAAACCTTTAATCGTACCATCATACGCTCCATGGTCACATGGGAATTTTTCATCGTCATACCTGAATGTCCATTTCCGGGTAGGTCTCAGGCTGTCGTTCTCCATACGGATGGTTTGATATTCCTTTTCAAGTACATTGTCTCCTATTTCTGCTTGCAAACAGGAATAGGAGGATAATGGAATAAGGACCAATAGGTATCCGATAAAAGTTTTCTTCATGACTATTTCCTATAAATATAAGATTAAAATGGCAGTCTCATGGTTGCAATGCGTTTCTTTACAGTCCCGTCCTGTCTTTGAGCAAGACGAAAGCCTTGCCCTCCCTATCAATGTAAGGGCAAGTCAGGTTCTTGACCCTTACGGTGTCTTTCCTCACAGACATGTTGTAGCGCACGGTGTCGTTTTCCAACCACCGGGCAAAGGAGATACTCATTTGTATCTCATCCTCCATCCGGTCGGTAAAGGGTTCCCACGTCTGATAGCGAGACATGGCTTCCTGCCAAGAACGGATATGGCGGTCAATGGGGGCTTTGACGAAAGTGTTGACTTTTTCACCGCTTGAGGTCGTGACAATGTCCAAACGGAATGAAATGGAGTCTTTGTCTTGTTTTATATCCGTCATGGGCATGACGAAATAGCCGCACTCGTAGCCTTCACGAGCTTGTTCAAACTCGTCAGTCGTTCCCCAAAAGTACCCTTTCTTCAATATGCCGTTTTCCAAGTACAATTCCATATAACAGTCTTCGGGAAGCAAGTCCGGATAATAATCCTGCTCTGGATTATGGTAACGATACCATAGGGTGTCAATATCCACACGTTCTTGTGCGGAAAGAGGTATGATACTGATGAAATACCAGGCAACCGATAGTGTCATGACGGCTGTAAATAAAGACTTGCTTTCAGGTCGGTTTGATTTGTACGATTCCATGGCGTATTTTGTTATTGATGGTGTGTTAAGGGATAAGTTCCACGTCGGCTATTTTATATTTTCCGTCTTGGCATTGGAGAGCCACTCGAATCTTCGTGCATCCATAGCTTACCGTGAAGCATCCTTTGGTTTCAGAGGGATGGACTTGCAAAGAATTGTACCAAAAGACATCGAAGTCGTCATTTCCAATGACGGGATCGAACATAGGGTCTTCCTGTTCTACCTCTTTCCTTGACCGGACGTATTTTTCCTGCATAATGGGAGTGCAATAAGTCTCTCTCAAGTGTTTTAATCCTTGTTCCAAATCTGGTCTCATTTTTATGTAGGTATAGGCGTATGACTTGTAAAAGGTTTCCACAAATGTCTTCCCGTCTTGGTCATCCATGACCTTTTCTTCAGGAATATCAAACCAATAATCCCCGTAATTACGGTTGCCCCAATCAGGCGTTACGTACGAAATACGTACTTTTCCCAAGGAATCTGCCGTGATACGTAATGGGATATAGGTTGTCGAATCTTTGGGATACGGGCGGTATGACACTTCGTACCAACAGCCGGACAGGTGCTTGCACCGTACGGACTGGATGGAATATTCCGTAACGTCTTGCGCCCGAATCATGGGGTCACTATCCGTAGCGCATGCCAGTCGCGCCCGTTTTTCCTGCATTTCCGGGGTAAGCATGTTTTTGAGAAACTTTTCTTCAGTTTCTCTGTCATCTGTGTTTATGGCTTCCATGTACTCCTGATATGATTTTTGGAGGTACTTCTCTATTTGTACCACATCCAATCGGTTGGAAGGAGATTGTGCTCCTGCCTTTCCTATTTGAAACAAGAAAAGCAGGATGAGGGAAAATCTGAAAGTAAACATCGTTTTATCTTCTGAATATGTACATAATCATGTGCCGTTTAGCCATCTGGTCTTTCATCAGGGACATGTAATGAGACTTAAAAACCAGGTGGAAATACAGACGTTCTGCAAAAATCCGCCATCCCCCCAAGAGTTTTTTAAAAAGACCTTTCATCTTTCAGGCAGCACGATAAGCAGCTATTACATAACACGTTACAGAATGAAAGATGTTTCAGGAATCCTTCAGTTTCCGTTCATTGCGGAAAGCGATAAAAAGTTCTCAGCCAAATGATTTTTCAATCTCAGCCGAACGATTTTTCGTTCTGCGCCAAACGGAATGAAGCATAGCTGAAAGATGCCTGAAACATCCTTCAGCCTGTAACATCAATATTATGAACGGATTACCATATATCCTGAAGGATGAAGGCTCTTTTTGCAAAACTCCTATGTAGGGGAAGGGTGCGTCCAGCATGCAAGGACTCCTTGGTCAGGCTTTGCATTCATAATCCACACACGAACGGCTTTTTTTGCAATCCTTCAGCAAAGCCGCTACGGCCAAATGAGCCGGATGGGCCGCATAAGCCCTTACATCGTCCATCGTGTCGAACTCACTGTAGAGCGCGATGTCGAATTGTTCTTCCGGATTGGCATTCAACCCGACCTCAATCTTCCGAATAAACGGGATTTTGGCAGGCAGGGCCTCTATCCCCTTCTTGAAAGCATCCATCACGTTTTTCTTACGCTCGGCTTCCATTTCAGAAGCCAACTGAAATAATACGATATGTTTCACCATAATAATACAACGTCTTTTATATTATTTTCATCCAAAGTTAGCAAAAAATCCGTTCACGGCACCCGCTTCCAACTGTTTTTTGCTTACCTTTGCCTTATCACACTTATACATTCACTATGATAAGACAAGGAATCATCGGAATTTGGAGATTTTACCGCGACGGTTTCCGCAGCATGACGCTGGGACGTACGTTGTGGGCCGTGATTCTAATCAAACTTTTCATTATGTTCTTTATCCTGAAACTTTTTTTCTTCCCGCCTTTCCTCAAAGGCAAATCGACCGAAGAAAAGGAAGACTACGTAGGAAATGAACTGATAGAAAGAGCTATTCATCCTTAATCTTGAAATAAAAACAAGGCTTATGTTAGACAATATGGAGACAATGATAGACTGGTCAAGAGCACAATTCGCCCTGACGGCAATGTACCACTGGCTGTTTGTTCCGCTCACGCTGGGACTGGCTGTCATCATGGGAGTTATGGAGACACGGTACGTCATTTCCGGTCATGATTTCTGGAAAAGAACAGCCCGTTTCTGGATGAAACTGTTCGGAATCAATTTTGCCATCGGAGTAGCGACCGGACTGATTCTCGAATTCCAATTCGGTACGAACTGGAGCAACTATTCTTGGTTCGTAGGTGATATCTTCGGAGCCCCTCTTGCCATTGAAGGCATCGTAGCCTTCTTTATGGAAGCTACTTTTGTGGCCGTAATGTTTTTCGGATGGGACAAAGTAGGCAAGAAATTCCATTTGGCTTCTACATGGCTCACCGGTCTGGGAGCTACCTTGTCTGCCTGGTGGATTCTGGTGGCCAATTCATGGATGCAATATCCCGTAGGAATGGTATTCAACCCCGAAACGGTACGCAATGAAATGGTTGATTTCCTCGCCGTAGCCTTTTCGCCTGTAGCCGTAATGAAGTTCTTGCATACAGTACTCAGCAGTTGGATTGTAGGGGCCGTGTTCGTCATTGGGGTTAGTGGTTGGTTCCTATTGAAACGGCGTGAGAAGGAATTCGCTTTGGCCAGTATGAAAATTGCAGCATGTACAGGTATGGTCGCCTCGCTGTTGACACTATACAGCGGAGATAAATCCGCCTATCAAGTCGCACAATACCAGCCGATGAAACTGGCTGCAATGGAAGCACTTTACGAAGGTGGAACAAGACAGCCGTTAACGGTGGTCGGCGAATGGAAAATCCCGACTATGCTGTCTTTTCTGGCCACACGGAATCCCGACGGTTACGTACCGGGAATCCACAATATCCTGGCTGGAGGACATACGACAAACGACGGTTCCAAGGCTCTGTCCGCCACAGAAAAGATCGCGAGAGGCAAAATGGCAATCGCGGCCTTATCGGATTTCCGGCAGGCTCAAAAGGACGGCGACCAAGATAAGATGGACGCGTCCCGCCGCACATTGGAAGAAAACATGCCATACTTCGGTTACGGTTATATTCAAAACCCTGACGATCTTGTGCCGAATGTAGGACTTTCGTTCTGGACATTCCGGATTATGGTAGGTTTCGGGATGTACTTCATTGCTTTTTTCGCCTTGGTCCTTTTCCTGTCATGGAAAAATAAACTGTACGGACAAAGATGGCTGCACCGAATCGCCCTATGGAGCATTCCTTTCGCCTTCGTAGCCAGCCAGGCCGGTTGGGTCGTATCAGAGGTCGGGCGACAACCTTGGGCCATCCAGGATTTGTTACCGGTCAATGCCGCCATATCCAACCTGTCTGCAGGAGCGGTACAAACGACGTTCTTCATCTTTCTGGCCATTTTCACTATTTTATTCATTGCCGAGATAGGTATCATGGTAAAAGCCATCCAAAAAGGACCTGAATCATGAACGAAACCGATAAAAAAGATTAGTCACTGTCAAATATCAAAACTATGGAATCGACCTATATTTTTCTACAGCATTATTGGTGGTTCATCATATCCCTGTTAGGGGCACTATTGGTCTTCTTATTATTCGTACAAGGGGGCAACTCATTGTTATTCCACTTGGGAAAGAATGAAACGGAACGTGCTTTATTGGTGAACGCGACAGGCAGTAAATGGGAGTTTACATTTACCACGCTCGTCACTTTCGGAGGTGCTTTTTTTGCCTCTTTCCCTTTGTTTTACAGCACAAGCTTCGGCGGAGCATATTGGCTGTGGATGCTCATACTTTTCAGTTTCGTACTACAAGCTATTTCTTATGAATTCCAATCGAAATTAGGAAATCTGTTAGGCAAACGTACTTACCAATCTTTTTTGGTATTCAACGGAGTCATGGGTCCGGTTCTGCTCGGAGCGGCCGTGGCCACATTCTTCAACGGGTCTGATTTTCTTGTCAGCAAATCCAATCTGACAGAGGCCGCCATCCCCGTCATCAGTCATTGGGGTAACGAATGGCACGGCTTGGATGCTTTGGCAAATCCTTGGAATCTCATGTTGGGACTGGCTGTCTGTTTTCTGGCTCGTATTTTAGGTTGCCTTTATTTCATCCGCAGCATTCGCGACACAGAGCTGATTCCCCGTTGCCGCCGCCAATTGCTGGGAGACAGCGTCCCATTCCTGCTGTTTTTCTTGGCTTTCGTGATCCATACGTTATTGAAAGACGGTTTTGCCGTCCATCCGGAAACCGGCATCGTTTTCATGGAACCCTACAAGTATTTCCACAACTTGACAGACATGCCGATATTGCTTGTCTTGTTCCTTTTAGGTGTGACAGGTGTGCTTTTCGGACTTATTCGTGGTATCTTCTGCCACACCAGTCGCAACGGTTTCTGGTTTACAGGTACAGGAACCATACTGACCGTATTATCCTTGCTCCTGTGTGTCGGCTATAACCATACTGCTTACTATCCCTCCACCGCAGATTTACAAAGCTCTTTGACCTTGGCAAACAGCAGCTCCAGCCTGTTCACCCTGAAAACCATGGCCTACGTGTCTCTTCTCCTTCCCGTAGTCGTGGCCTACATCGCATACGTGTGGAAGGTTATGGATCGCAAACCGCTCACATCGGAAGAAATTACCGGAAACGAAGATGTTTACTAAAACAAAAACAGAATGCCCATGTATATTATCGGAATAGCCGGAGGCACGGGATCCGGAAAGACCACGGTCGCACGAAAAATCATTGAGAGTCTCCCGAAAGGTGAAGTGGCCCTCATCCCGCAGGACTCATATTATATCGATGCCACGGACATGACCATGGAAGAACGCCGCAAAATCAACTATGACCATCCTTGCGCTTTCGACTGGAAGCTCTTGATCCGTCAGGTGAAAGAACTGAAAGCCGGACGGGCTATCGAACAACCGACTTATTCATATTTGGAATGTAACAGGTTGAAAGAGACCATACACGTAGAACCCCGAAAGGTTATCCTGATAGAAGGCATACTCGCTTTGTCCAATAAAGAACTCCGGGACCTGATGGACATCAAAATCTTTGTAGATGCAGACTCCGACGAACGCCTCATCCGTGTCATCGAACGGGATATCATCGAACGGGGAAGAACCGTACAAATGGTAGTGGACCGCTATCGGGCCGTACTCAAACCCATGCATCTGGAATTCATCGAACCGACCAAACGCTATGCCGACCTTATCATTCCCCAAGGAGGAGAAAACGAGAAAGCCATCGAAATCATGCGTACTTACATCCTACACCATCTCAATCTCCATTTGGAACAAACGGGGCAAGCTCTATGAAAGTCCGTATAAGCGAATTCGGATGGAAGGCCGGCTTCCGGCTATGCCGAAAACGACCGGATTTATGGAAAATCACGAGTAAGCGAGGGCAGAGCGGGGCGAAAACGAAGTTTTTAGGCTCCGTTCTGCCGAACGGGAGCGATTTATGGAAACACAATCTGCTGGCCTGCCTCTTGACCGTCCTTGCCGTCAATCTCGTATCCTGCGGAGAAAAAGAGGAGAAAAAAATATCCCCTTTGGGTATCACGGAAGAAGAATATGCGGAAACAGCTTACGACTTAGACCAGATACAGGAAGCCGGCGAACTGATAGCCGTCACGCTGTCCGGTCCCGACACTTATTATGAATATAAGGGAAAAGGATTCGGACTGCAATTTGAATTGGCCGAACACTTTGCCGTGTCCATCGGTGCCAAGCTCCGTATGGAAGCAGTACGCGATACGGCGGAGCTTTTCCAACGACTGAAAAAAGGAGAGGCAGACCTCATCGCATTGGAAATTCCGGAGAACCACATGACAGACACGGAACTGCAATTCTCCGGCGTCCGGTCGTGTCCGTCAGACAGTACGGCCGCAGTCAAAACCGGATGGGTCGTACGAAAGGATGCCCCCTTCCTGGCCGAAGCCTTGGACGGATGGTATAAACCCGAGACACGGTCTTTCTTGCAAAAAAGGGAACAGTTGCGTCTGTCTCCCGGCGGAAGTGTAAAACGCCGTGTCCGTGCCCCCTTCCAGAATCGCGCCAAGGGCATTATCTCGCCGTACGACACTCATTTTATCCGTCATAGCCAAGCCATCGGGTGGGACTGGCGGCTCATGGCCGCACAATGTTACCAAGAGTCCGGTTTCGACCCGGAGGCCGTATCGTGGGCCGGAGCACGCGGACTGATGCAGATTATGCCTGAAACAGCCGTACATCTCGGTTTGCCCGCCGACCAAATGCACCAGCCCGAAAAGAACATCAGTGCGGCAGCCCGGTACCTCCGTGAACTCGAACGTAAATTCAGCGATATCCCCGGCAGGTCGGAACGTATAAACTTTATCCTGGCGGCCTATAATGGAGGAACGGGACACGTTCGCGACGCCATGGCCTTGGCACGTAAACACGGCAAAAACCCGCAGTTGTGGAACGATGTGGCTCCTTTCATCCTCCGCCTGAGCCAACCGCAATATTACAACGACCCCGTAGTGCGTTACGGCTATCTGCGCGGAGAAGAGACCTACGGCTACGTGACTTCCATCCGTGAACGTTGGCTACGTTACCGTGCTGCCGTCCATGGTGGCACGACCGGTGCCGCGCCTGCCCCGTCACGCAAGAATTCGCGCGGAGGATTCAAAAGCAAAGTACTGAGTGCCGAAGAAGTGGAAGCCAAGTCCAAACAGAATACGCCATAACCCATGACGGAAGAGATTCAGGACATATTCGATGAAATCAGAAACATCATGCAGCCGGACATGGACTGTACCGCACGTTACCATGCCCTCGACGCGCTGTTGCTCCGTGCGCTGAAAGACCGGACCCGCCACAGTCCGGTGGATTTCACCCACACAGCCGCACGCCTATATTGGCTCTGCAAACAAACCGGCCATCCGTCCCACCCGTTGGAAGTGTTCCGTGCGCGGGCCGGACGAATACAAAAAGGGCTTTTCCTGCCCGACGGAGAGGATGAAGCCTACGACTTAAAAGCGGTCTGCGAAGGATTGGCCGCTTTTTACCAAACCCATGTTCCGGAAGACGTGCAAAAACGCCTGCCCCGCCATTGGCGACCCGCTCCCGCACCTGCCGAAAAAGTACCGCAGGCCAAACGTATCCGGATAACGGTGCACCGGTGGGACGAGCATTTCATTTATGGAAAAGACCACACGCATCCCACGGAACAACTGTTGAAAGTGGAATATGCCGACGAAACCGACCGCACGTTCGCCGACTTGAAAGAACAACTGTACGAAGGGGCGCAGCTCAATCTCTTATCGGTCAAAGCCATAAAGGCGGAAGGCGCATATCCTTATGTCCTAAAACCCGAGATGTTGGTTCTCGACCCGGATTTCCTGATTGACATCACAGCCTTGTGCGCCTGCATCAGACCGTACGGGTATTCGGCTTACACCCACTTGTTGAACAAATTCGCTCCTCCGGCACGCTCTGCGGCCATACAGTTGGGAAATGCGGCCAACCAGTTTCTGGACGACTGCGTGAATGAAAATCGCGATTTAGAGAGAGAAGAAACAAGCGAAAACGAAGTTTTCAGGCTTGGCTCTGCCGAACGTGAGCGATTTATCCAAAATCGCGATTTAAAGAGAGCAGACCGGGCTTGCCCGGAGTCTGCCGGGCGTGAGCGATTTACCCAAAATGCAGACGGGACGGCAGAAGCGGAACTCTACCTGCGTTCCATGCAGAATTCCTTCCGGATCTCCCCTCTTGCCTGGTCCACCTTGCCGGACATCGACCGCGATTTCTTCAACCGCTGCGAAATGCAATTCCACCACATCCGGCAAACCGTACGCAACAGTTTCAGTGCCGCAGGCATCGACATCCGGAAAACGGAAGTGGAACTGGAGCCGTCTTTCCTTTGCGAAGCCCTCGGGTTGCAAGGACGTATGGACCTGCTCACCCGAAACGCCGACAAGTTAGTGGAACTGAAAAGCGGAAAAGCGGACGAATATCCCTACCGTAGCCCGAAGGACGAACACCGCCTGCAAATGGCCCTGTACAAAGAAATCCTGTATTATAACCTGGACCGCAGGCATGAACAGGTACAGTCTTACCTCTTCTATTCACGCTATCCCGGGCTTTATGCCGTCGACGTGCCGCGCAGCCATATCCGCCGCGCCATGGCCCTGCGGAATGCCATCCTGCACATAGAGCACCGCCTGAGAAGGGGGGAATCCCGTGCGTTGATAGACGAGCTGACGGAAGAACGGCTCAACGTGAACGGACGGGGCGATCGGCTCTACACTCGTTACCTGCGCCCCCGCATGATGGAAATACTGACACCACTTCATGGCATGAGGGGCGCGGAAGCCGATTATTTCCATCGCTTCCTGACGTTTACCGCCCGCGAACAATTCCGCGCCAAAGTCGGGGACGACCGGGCGGACTCGCCGGGCGGGTTCTCCGAAACATGGTGCTGCGACACACTGACCAAACAACAGAACGGAAACATCCTGACCGGACTGAAACTGCATCCCGTCCCCGACGAGGAAGGTGCCATCGTGCGGCTGGATTTGAAACTTCCGGAATACGGCGAAGACTTCCTCCCGAACTTCCGGCAGGGCGACATGGTAATGCTCTACGAACGGAACCACGAAGGGGACAACGTGACGAACAAACAGTTCTTCCGTTGTACCATAGAGGAAATCCATCCTGAACACATGCTGCTGAAACTATCTTACAAGCAGCGGAATGCCGGAGTATTCCACCCCGACAGCCTTTATGCCATAGAGCCGGGTTACATGGACGCCACATTCAACCAAGCCTACTCGGGACTGTTCAGCCTGCTCACCGCCCCACGGGAACGGAAAGAGCTGCTGTTGGGCATACGGCCACCGGCCACCGATCCGTCCGTAAGGCTCCACCGGCATTACCTGAATGAAGAAATAGACCGTATCGTCCTGAAAGCCAAACAGGCCCGGGATTACTTCCTGCTTGTCGGACCGCCGGGGACAGGAAAGACGTCGGTAGCCTTGAAATCCATGGTGGAAGAGTTCTTGTCGGATTCTCCGCAAAAGACCCTCCTGCTCATGGCTTATACCAACCGGGCTGTGGATGAAATCTGCCATACGCTGTCTGCCATCAACCCTGCTCCGGAATATATCCGCATCGGTCAGGAACTGAACTGCGCCCCGGACTTCCGGCCACGGCTCATGAAGCACGTCATCGGGGATGCCACCTCCCGAAAAGAAATCTACGAGAAGTTGGCGCCCGTCAGGGTGTTTGCCGGCACCATCAGCAGCCTATGCAGCCAGACAGAGCTATTCAGCCTGAAAGTCATCGACGTGGCTATCATCGACGAAGCCTCACAAGTGCTCGAGCCCCAACTGCTCCCCCTGCTATGCGCCACTACTGCGGTGAACCGGGGAGACTATAACCTGAACCGTCTGGCCATCGGGAAGTTCATCCTCATCGGCGACCACAAGCAACTGCCCGCCGTCGTGAGCCAACCCCGGGAAATGTCACGGGTGACCGAGGATAGCCTGCAAGCCATCGGGCTGACCGACTGCCGTAACTCCCTGTTTGAACGCCTGCACCGGCTGAGCAGCCTGCAAGGCACGAAAAACATCGTGGAAATGCTTCATCGCCAAGGACGCATGCATCCGTCCATCTGCGAATTTGTCAACCGTAATTATTATAACGGCGGACTGGATGCCGTTCCCCTCCCCCATCAACAGGAACCACTGGCATTCGGCACCCGTCCGGACGATGACCGATGGACCGCCTTCGTGGCCGGTACACGTATGGCATTTATTTCCGTACAAGCCGACGAAGCAGAATATTACACGAAAATCGAGAGTAAGCAAGAGCAGACCAAGCTTGCCCAAGGTCTGCCGAACGTGGGCGATTCATCCAAAAGCAACAAGCGGGAAGCCGAGACTGTGGCACGTCTGATACATACCCTTTGCCAACTGTACAGCCGCTCGGGCATACCCTTCAGTCCCTGTAAGCAAATCGGAATCATCGTCCCCTTCCGCGCACAAATCGCCATGATACGCAAAGCCTTGGCTGAACGGCACATTCCCGACACGGCCGACATCACCATCGACACGGTGGAACGTTATCAGGGCAGCCAACGCGACATCATCATATTCAGCACCACCGTCAGCCGTCCGTACCAGCTCTCCATCTTGTCCGAACCGGTCATGACAGACGGTCGGGAAATAGACCGCAAGCTCAACGTGGCCCTCACCCGGGCACGCAAGCAATTTTTCATGACCGGAAACGAAACGCTGCTCCGGAATTGCACGGCCTACCGGAAGTTTCTGGATTTCTTAAGCAAAGAGCAAATCCTACGTCTGTAAAAACCTCCAATTACAAAATGGCAAAAAGTCAATTCCGATGGTGCGTGACTCGTTTATTCGTCCCCCACTTGGATGTCCGCCGTAAATACGCGATTCTCGCACCGTCGGGAAAAGGCAAGATGAAAGCCGGAAATGTATTCCGTTATCATAATGAAAACCATAAGGCGCGTTCTGCGCAGCCCCCAAAGAATGGCGTAACCAGTAAGGCGTTCCAGCTTACCAAAAGACACTCCGAACCCACAGGCTTTTCCTTTCCAAATAGAGAAAATAATGGCATCCGCAGCAGGTTGAGCCACGGTTTTAAGGCACTTGTTCCACCGATAAGCGCATGACTTCCGACCGTCACGAGGAGAAAAAAAATGTTTTCTCAGCCGAACGATTTTTCATTCTGCTCCAAACGATTCATGTCTTTGGTGAATAAACATAAAAAAATGCCTTGAAACCTTAAAAAAGTATTCCTAAAAAGCCTCTTCCATACCTGTTTCAGGCTTTTGACACAACTCCGGCCAATGGGAAGAAAGCCTTTTCCCTTTCCATTTGCATGCCGGAAAGCGGAAAGAGTGCACATATTGTCAAGAATGGGACTTCCGGTTCCATTCACCCCGCCTTATACCGGTATATCCCGTCCACCCCCAGACGCACCGCCCTGAACGCCCTTTGCAAATGACTGCCCACAGAACGTTCGGACACACTGAGCCTGTCGGCAATGGAAGCATACGACATACCCCTGTAAAAATACAAAATATATGCCTGACGGCGTTTCTCGGACAACTGTTTCACCATCTTCCTATGCGCCACGCGAAGCTCCTTGTAATAATAATCTTCTTCTACCGTACTGCGGCCCTCCTCCTCACAGCAGGTGTATATGTCCATCTTGTCTTTTTTCATATAACGGCGGCGCAGATAGTCTATCACGGTGTTCCGCATAACCGTATAGACTAAATTGTGAAGCGTTTCCTTGCGTACCCCTTCCCTGCATCTCCATATATTTTCAAATACGTCCTGAGTCAGATCCTCCGCCTCTTCACGGTCGGAAACCCGAGACAAGATATAACCTCTCACCCGCCTCCGGTAATGTATATAACATGCTGAGAATTGACTTTCCGTGAATATTTCCATGATATTGGGTTCTTTAGTTTTCTAATCGCAAAATTAAGCCACCTTACCCAAAGAGGATAGGGCAATTTTCGACAAAACGTATGTCATTTTTTCCCATTTCATATTTTTTGCAGAAAAAACAGGCATGGAAAAGAGCCTATGCCTGCGTTCCATGCCTGCCATTCCTCAATATACCATTCTCAATTCTCCACCATCGGCAAATACCAGTTTTTGCGGTCTTTCAATTTGTTGTAGAGCGTCTGGTCCGGCATATCCGGATTATTACGCCGTGCCACACGGGAAGCCAGAAAATCTTCTCCGCGACGGAACGCAAAGCGCATCAAGTCATAGAAACGGTTGCCTTCGTAGGCCGTCTCCAAAGCCATTTCGTCGCAAATCATATCCTCCACTTTCTGAATGCTGTCCTGAAGCGAAGCCATGGTGGGTAACGAGTAATGCAACGTGTCCATCTCCGCGTTACCACAACCGCGTGCATGCAAACCAATATTATCCTTGTTGTCATACATGTCGTAAAACGTATAACCGGACTGCATCAGACGGCGATATTCCCCATTGGCATCATATTGTATCAAATTGCCACGGCTCAAACCATACTTCAACGCATGGAAAGCCGTCAACGGATAACCCGCACGGTTGATGGCCTCGGCCAGACGAAGGTATACCGCTCCCGTACGATAGGTGGTCACATGCGGCCAAGAAGAGGAATACTTATTGATGCTCAACCCGTATCCCTCCTGATAATCCCGGTTGAAACGCAAATCGCCCATGAAATATTGCGGTGTGCCCGGTACTGTGATATATGAATAATACTGAGGATTTTCCTTTGTCCCGTAATATAAGGTATCCTTTGCCAAACCCGTAAAACGAGACATATACTCACTTTCACCCGATTCTGATTCTTCTGTATACATCACGTAACAATAATAAGACTCATCCACTAATTTCTGAAGAGCATCAGACCCCATGAAAGACCTAAACGATTGCCGCAAACTTCCCAATTTTCCATATTGAGAATTGCCTGCAAATGGAACGAGGCTAATACTTTCATTATAATTGTTTCCGAGAAAAACGGAACTCCAACGATCCACAATTTGGGCACCATCCATATCCACAGTCCGATAAGCCACCTTTACATCAGGACTTACAAATCGTTTTTCAGACAATAAATAATCACGATATTCTTGTGCAGCCTTAGCAAAATCAGATTTATTACCATCCAATGAACCACGCCATAAATAAAGGTCACCTCTCAGTAAACGAATTGGAAGAAAAAAATCACTACTATTTACTGAACTACTCTGATCATAAGTGAAGTTCCCATAATTGGGAAACGGCACATCAACGTAAGGAAGCAAATCATCAATGAAATAAGAACAAATCTCACCCAATCCCTTCCGCTTGGAAGGATCATTCATCACTTGCTCTATTTCAGAATAAGACAGCAAAGGCTGAGTATAGAACGGGACTTCGCCATAAAGCAAGGCCAATTGCAAGTAAGCCCACGCCCGGTAGGCACTCACGGCTGCATATTCCTTCAGGAACACTTTCTGCCCGCGACGCTCCATCTCGGCATCCGCACGTTCCAAATAGAAATTGCAATTATTCACAATGGCATAGTAATCCCGATAACGGTTGAAAGTCGCATTTTCCAAATTCTCAAAACGAGTCAAATCCACCCAAGCACTACTTGTACCGACAAAAGGATCAGGCTTTACCAAATCTCCTCTCAATTCCCCTAAAAGCACTCCTTTTTCGACCACGTCTTGAACCTTGTCCAATATACCCAACATAGAGAACACGGTATCGCCCGGTTGAGAAAAGTCATGGTCTTCTTCAAACATCACCGTAGTAGTATCCACTTCACAAGCCGTGAAAGATACCGTAGCCGCCATCCAAATGGCGGTCAACTTTAATATGTTTTTTAACATCTTCATATCCTTGTTAAAGATTTATTTTAACACCTAAAACGAAACTGCGCCCGTGCCCTAACAAACCACGGTCAATCCCCTGATAAATCGGATTGCCTGAAATGGAAAGTTCTGGATCGCTACCCAAATATTTTGTACACGTAAATAGATTATTTGCAGCTCCCCAAACTGTAATCCCTTGTAGAAACGTCAAGTTGAAAGGGAAACGATAACTCAAACTTAAAGTCTTGAGTTTCAAGTAAGAGCCATCCTCAATCCAACGATCAGAAAAACGTGCGTTTCCCATCCTATCACCGTATTCCACACGGGGGATTGAAGTCAGCTGCCCCTCTGAAGTCCAACGATTCAACATAGCTGTGGTCTGATTATAATAAGAATTTCCGCTTTCCAATACGGCACGTTGATAATTGTAAATGTCATTCCCCAATGAATAACTGAAAAAGGCATCCAATGTCCAATTTTTGTAATGCAGGCTAGTCCCGAAATTACCGAAAACATCCGGATTGGGGTTGCCGATTACATCTTTGTCCTTATTATCAATCACCCCATCAGCTACCAAATCGGAGAAATGCACATCACCTGCACGGAAAGCACTTCCATTTTCACTTCCATTACGTAAATCTGTTTTAGCAGCTTCTTCTGAAGTGGCAAACACCCCTTGTGTCTTGTAACCATAAAACAAACCGATTGGGTTTCCGACTTTAGTCATGACCTCACCGCCATAAACCGAAGTATAAATCGTCTTATCGTTATCTGGCAACGCAGTCACCTCATTCTTGTAATGGCCGACACTTGCAGAAATTTCCCATGAGAAATCCTTTAATGCCATGACTTTAGCCACTGCCGCAACATCAAAGCCCTGGTTTTCCATCTTACCCTCATTACTCCAATAATTACGCAATCCGCTCACCCCTCCCAATGTCTTATAAGCTAACATATTGTTCACATAAGACTTATAATAATTGAATCCAAGCGACAAACGGTCATGCCAAACGGACATATCCAAACCTACAGAAATCCGCGTGACAGTCTCCCATTTTAGTTTATCATTACCGATATTGGCCAAGGCCAAACCCGACGTATGATTCAAGAATGCACTTGGAGCAAAATAAGACCGGGAGGCAAAGCAATCAATATTATCATTGCCCGATTGGTCGATGCCGACATTCAGTTTCAAATAGTCAATACCTTTCACGTTTTGAAAGAAAGGTTCGGCGGAAACCACCCAAGCCGCCTGTAAGGACGGGAATACTCCCCAGACATAATCGCCCAGTTTCATTCCCCCTGTGGCATTCTTACCGAAACGCGTAGATGTCTCCGCAGTCAACGTTCCCTGCAAAAAATACTTATCCGCATAATTCCAATCCGCATTCACATACACAGCCGTGGATTTCCATTCTTCAATAATACCGTCTACCTTACGGTTTTTCATTTCATTGGAAATATTCGGCAATTTATCACCCGCACTGTTATCTGCACGAATAGCATCTGAATTAAATGAATCGCTTAAATAACGGAAACCTCCAAAAAGATGAATCACATGTCCACCATAACGGCACGACCAATCAATTCTGGTGTCGCTCGCCACGGACAATTGCTTACTAGAATAAGCCCTTGCCCTGTTAACAGTCATATCGTCACCACTCTCTGTAAAAGTTGGTACCCCTTCATCCGGGATAAACGAACGTTCCGTAACATTATTCAACACATAACTTACCTTTTCAGACAGTGTCAAGTTTCGATTGATTTTCCATTTCGGCATGGCACTCAATGAAAACAAAGTATACTCCAACCGGTTTTTATTACTTGCGTCGCCATTTTCCAATATGGACAAGGGATTGGACAAGTTAAAACAATCGTAGTCTGCCATGGATGCCGTAAATCTGCCATATTGGTCAGGATTGTATGCAGCCAATACAGGTGATTTAATAAGGCTCAACATTCCCGGAGACAACATCTGCCCATTGCCCATTCCATCATCCCGTAAATTCCGGGTCGTATTGGAATAAGCCACATCTAAACTGCAATCCAAATTCTTCATAAACTTCACATCTGTATTGAAACGCATATTCAACCGTGAGAAATCATTGTATTTCAATGTACTTTGCGCATTAGCATAGCCTATGGAGAGATTGTAATTAGCCACATCGTCACCACCTTGCACGTTTACACCGTAATTTTGTGTGAAAGCCTCATGATAAACATAATCCTTCCAGTCCGTATCGTTATGGTACATGGCATACTTTTGCTTGTCCGTTGTAAAATCGTCCAAGAAATCCGGAGTTTCGGTCACGTTCCCCATTACATCCGTTGCATACAAACGATATTGCCCGGCATTCATCATCGAAGGCAATTTCGGCAACAATTCAACCGCCCCATAGATGTCTACATCAATCCGTGTAGCCATACTCTTTGCACGTTTTGTCTCTATCACCACAACCCCATTGGCACCTTTCGCCCCATATAATGCAGTGGCGTTTTTCAACACTGTCACTTTCTCAATGTCATTGACACTGATAGCCGAAAGCACGTTATTGACATAACCTTCATGCATTAACGAACGTCCGTTTTGAGTATCAAGAATCACACCGTCCACCACAAACAGAGGTTGCCCGCCTCCATTCAACGAATTATATCCTCCAATAAACATGTTCGCCCCTTGGGCGGGATTACCCGAACGAAGCAACACACGCAAATCAGCACCAAGTTTTTTTGCCATTTCATCTTCAACGGTCAAAGACGAATTTGCAGAAAAATCCCCGACACTGCTCTTATTCGTCACCCTCACTTCATTGGCATAACCATTGGAAAAATGTTCCGAATACATCCTCACTACCAATTCTTTTCCTTTTCCGGCCAAATGTACCCTGGCCAAAGCATAAGTAGGAGTACGCACCAACAATTGATTGGCATACAACGGCACTTTTATTTCAAAGGCACCCTGTTCGTCGGAAATGGAACTGAACCGGTCGTCTCCGGCCACTTGTATGATGCCGCCCTGTACCGGCCCGCCCGTGGCTGCATCGACCAATGCCCCCTTATAAACCACCGTGGGTATCTTATTCATTTCCCTCTGCACTACAATCTGAAGCGAATCAGTTTCTCCTCCTGCGGCCGATAACGTGGAATCTGCCACCCCTTCCGCATCCACCTGTCCATAGGTCGTTTGCAGGCTGCCTGCCAAGGCCATACAAAAACATATACTATATAGATTCTTATTCTTCATCACTTAAATCTCCATCAATTGAGGGTTTCAACAATATGCAATCAATATATAAATCACGTGTATAATCCGACTCACTACGTTTAGGCGTGCTGACGATTTTCAAAGAGATTTTGGCATCTTCCATAGAAACACGATCGGGGAAATAATCACAATAAGCAAACTGATGCCCTCGCGCCACCCATATCGTATCAACCTTGTCGCCTGGTATTTCAATCCCTTCCACTTCCAACTTTTCCTTCGTGTATTTATCATTCAATTCTACATCAACACGTCCTTTTTTCGTATCAATGGAAGAAGACCAACCGTTACGCGTCAGATTCATCGGAACAAATACAATCCCTATGTCATAAGCGCAAGACAGCACGTTCGGGATTGCATAAGTGACGGTGGCACCCCGCAACATGTTCGTAGAAGTAAACTTCATGTAGTAGCTTGATGACACACCGGTATTTGCAGCGGCAACAAACACCGGACGATCCTTATTTTCATCGTAATAATTAGCCGTAAGCAGATACTCACCGATATTCTCGGCTTCAACAACAATGTCGCTGTTTAAGACCTGATAGGGGCTTAAATTCACATCGGCCGCTTTCAATATTTGTCCATTGCTACAACCAATGGCTTCGGTCCCTTCAAACAAGCCCCCGGCATCTTGTGGACGATAGAACAATTTTCCGGACGTACTTTCCCAATAATCGGATGTCGAAGACTGACTACGGGTTTCAAATACCAAAGCATCCAATATGCTGCGGCACGCATACTTGTCTGCCAATTCCGGTTCTTCGTCTTCCGAATAATGATAAAAGCCCTTAAACTTATCCACCAACCGGTCCCAACAATCATTCACGGGAACCAACATCGTATAATCCCGCTGCTCGTCATTCAAGTAGCCAATCTGCCCCCACAATTCATTTGTCAAGACAAACACGGAATCCGTATACACCTGTTCCCCATTCACCACACCGCCCGGTGTACTCAATTCAGGCACAAACTCCAATTTATTAAAGCTATACAAATAATCGGTAATATTAGAAAAATCAGCATCCTGTCTCAAATAAGACCAAACATTGTTATTGTAAACCGCCTGGCAATCTAATATATGCAAATCTCCATTACTGCATTCAATATTAAAAGATTTGGCCGGCGAGCCATTGAAATGAAGCACGCCTCCTTCTGACACAAAAGGCATGGGCTTCCCGTTCAACACCTTTATGGTATCGTTCACAACGGAGGATGCCGCAATAACCCCACGGGCGATATGGTTTTTAACCACTTGCTCCATCACTTCGTCCGGAGTCATGTCCTCACCGGTCACCAATGTCGTGTCTATGCTGCCGGATGGTGCCCAAACCGTATAGCGTTGGCCCGAATCCAAGAACTTGTCGTAACCGTATCCTTTAAGCAATTTTGCAAAATCCGACAACTCCGGACGGGCAGTAATTTCCTGCCACAAAGTCCTTGTAGGACGGGGCAGACCATCATAATGTGCATCCCAATCGTCCGAACAAGACAAGACCAATCCGGAAACCAATACAGCCATGCAACAAATAGTTGCCTTGGCATATCTTTTAGAACCTTTCATAATCTTCTGCTTTTAATTTAATTTCTATCTTCTGGTATGGCACCATTATACACACTTTTCGGTACAATTTCGATAAAATCGATATTCAACATAGGTTCCGTGCGCTCATCAACCTTACGGAAACGCAAATAAAAGGGCTTCTCTTCCAAGGTCTGGGTAGTCACGACATGCCGCAAATACCACCAATCATTGACCAATTTTGCACGCAATGACACCCGGTCATTGTCAACCCGATACACGCAAGCAGGCCCCTTCATGTACCCCAAGTTACGCATAGCCTTATCATTTTCTGTAATCGTTGTCAAGCCCGTTACATTATTCGACATATCATTATGAATGTCATCAAATAAAGCATTGTCAGTTATCATGCTCACTTTGGCAGAACTTCCTATAAGACCCAAGTTCAAAGGAATTCCAGTGGGTTGCATGTGACTCAGGTTCTGCCCAAAATAGATTTGTGCTATCCCCATGAAGATGTTACATACATATCCTATGCGTATTTCATACTGTCCTGCAGGAACGGCCGGCAAACGGAGGGTCACATCATATTCCCCCGCAAAATTCATATTATCCGTACGGAATGCCGCCAAATCATAGTGTGCTCCCGTTCCGGTTCCCTGAGCCTGAGGCCAACGGTTATATTTGCAATCGCATTGGCTGTCATAACGCACATCATCGAAATACCCTTCCGGGAAATGCCACCACAACATATCTCCGTCCGGATCCAGACGGATGTCATTGTTCACCAATTCAGGAAACAAGATGCCCGTATCAATACGGATTCGTTCACTACGAAGCATTTTCACGACATTTTCATTATAAGAAAGGATGCTGCCCAGAAATTGGAAATTGCCATTTACAGTTGAAGAACCTCCGGAAGGAAGGACTTCCACACCATCCATCCTGTTGTCAGCCCTATTCACATCGTCACAGCGATTCAAATATATCCCGTCTCCCAAAAGAGAAACTTTTTGCGCACGCAACAAATTACCGGCCATGGTTTCGTAGTACTCCACAAAATCCCCACCTTCCTGCACAGACCAATCCGGAGTAGAACGTACCAAATCCCCATAGCTTGCATTACGGTCCAAGATATGATAAGCAACAAAACGGTTTAAAGGATTCTTGGGATGAGTATAGTCATCATCATACAACCCCTTATCATCCGGATATACCTTGTCATATATATACTTTGCATAATTAAACAAGGATGCCAAATCCGCCTGAAGATCCCCTGTATAGACAGGCTTACCCATATTTTGCGGATCATATACAGTTTTATATAAATTATCCTTCTCCACCAATACCGTATAACCGAACTTGCGGGCCGGAGGAACTTTATTCCCCTCCGTGGTGTACTCTGAGTTCGAAGCATATTGGGCCAACCGGGACAACATCCCCGGACTTTCATCTTTTTCCCTTAAAATGGAATCCGTCAAATGAGTCTGTTTCAATGCCTCCATAAACAGGGTAAAGCCCAACGTCTCACATTTGGACTGCATGTAATCAGGCAATACATAACTGGACTGCTCCAACACACGGTCTATGGTATGGACAACCCCATTACTCACCGTATCGTTAGCTTGGATAATCCGTGAATAATCATTCAGGACAAATACCGTCATACTATCGTTTATTGCAGCATCGAACTCCTTCTCAATGGTCACTTGCACCTTACGGTCGTACATATTAGGCTTCTGAAGATAACCTGTTGAAAAATCAGAGGTCAAGTAGCGAACGCCTATCAAATGGCTTTTGGCCAAGGCCACCACTGCAGAATCCGGCAGGGTCTCCAACGTGCAGCCCGGATAATTACTATCCACATAACGGTCTATGGCCTCGTTGGTCGGTGCAAAGCAAGTGTAATCCCCATAAGCATACATCAAACCTTTCATGCCGGCACGTTCCAAAATAGTGGAAAACTCACCATATTTCCCGTCCGCATCCAAATAATCACCAACCGTCTGACCTTGGAACACATAATAACTGTCACCTTCCACACCGTCGTCATAACAGCCGGACAGCATGGTTGCCAAAACCACACATCCTATTACCTTATTATATATGTTACGTTTCATATTACTTCTATTTACTCTTGATTAATAAATGATGTAAGCCTGATTCTGGTCCGGTACCAACAACGGATTCACATCTAACTCTTTCTGATAAAAAGGCAGATACAAATTGTCCAATGACCCCATCCGAGCCACGGCATCACGTCCTCCTGTTCCATATTTACGTTGCAAATATGTACTACGCAAAGTGGACATCGCATTCACCGGATTGTCGGAGTGACGTACCATTCGCATCAAGTCATACCAACGCTTCCCCTCAAACATCAGTTCACGTTGCCGTTCATCCAAAACGATATTCTTTATTTTATCGGCATCAAACACCAACAAACTACGCCCTTTGCACGACCGCATGTTCACAGATTTCACAATCTCAAAAGCTTCCTGACTGTTTTCATCCCCTCCCATATAAGCCAAAGCTTCAGCACGCATCAACATCACATCCGTCAAACGGTAAACAATCCAATTCTCTGCCGTGGAACGAAACCCTCTTTCATCATTTCCGAAATACAAGAAACGAAACTTATAGATAGGATAACTGTTTGAGGGTTCACCCATATATCCGGTATTCTCTTCCAACCGCAAATCCGATGCGTCTGCAAACAAGGCACCAGCCGTCTGATTGGTCAAATAAGCCGCTGCATTGACCTTTCCTGAGAGATCTTTATGATTCCCATAGAAATAAGAAACACCTTCATTGCCATCCTTACGGTTATCATAATCGTATTGGAGCTCAAAAACACTTTCAAATGAATTTCCCCGCTCATACAACATGGTATAAGGATAATGAGATGAATAAGATTCATCCAAAAGCGGATAGCCATTGTACAAGGTCAGAGAACCTTCTGTAGAAGAAGATATAAAATTCCCCTCCAATTCTGCTGCTTTGATGGCATTGTACTCTGCCATTTTCTCATCCATGATTTCCTTACAATACTGCGCACACCCGGCATAATCCCCTTTCCACAAGTAAATATCTGCCAAAAGGGCTTTCACAGATAATTTATTGAAACGTCCTTTCCTTTCGCGTACATCACCAAAAAACTTTTTATTCCATATATAATCTTTCGACCATTCCAAATCTGCAATAATCTGTTCCAATACTTCCTGCTCAGAGGATGCACGTACTTTGAAATCCACATCATCACCGATAGTAGCCTGGAGCACCAACGGCACTTTTTTGAAAGTACGGATTAAATAGAAATAACACAAGGCGCGAATCGACTTAGCTTCGGCTTCATGCGTACGTAATTCGTCTACTGAATAATTTCCATCCTTAGCTTGGGCTCCAGGTGCATAATGCAAGATGGTATTGCATAAATTGATTACATTATAGAAATCCGCCCACGAAGTCCAACTGTTATCCGGAATGATATTGTTCGTATAAAAGTCATAAAGTTCCTTTTCTTTTGCAGCCATTGTGGAAGTTTCCGTCAAATTATCACCCCGTAACTCTCCCCAGGCTATCACGCGTTGCGAAAAGCCCTTATCCTGCATGTGAAAATAGCAAGAAGTTATCACACTCTCCACTTCGCTTTTCTTCTCCCAATAGTTTTCTACCACCACAGCATTCAGGGGCGTGATATCCAAGAAGTCACCACAAGAAGTCATAAAAGCGGTAAGGGAAACGGCCATGGCCAATGTTCCGGTTTTCAATATCTTTTTCATATTTCCTTCTGTTTATTCATGTCATTAGAACGTTGCTGTCAACCCGAATGTGAAAGACTTTGCGCGAGGGGTAATCGCCTCATCTTTAGTCACTCCCATACTACCATAATTTACTTCGGGATCCACGCCTGAGTATTTCGTTAGGCAGAACAGATTCTCTCCGCTCACGTAAAGGTTCAGACGAGAAAGCCCGATGCGCTTGACAAGCTTGGAGTCAAACCCATAAGAAAGTTGCAAATAGTTCAGGCGCAAGAATGAACCGTCTTCCACAAAACGGTCACTGCCCATCCAGTTATACCCCTGACCATACAAAGCCCGAGGCAACACATGCCCTCCATTTGCACCGTCACCTTCCTTACGCCAACGATAGTTCACCGCCGTACTCTGATTGTCTGCACCATGCATGTTTTCTGCCATCATCCGCGCCACATTTGCAATCTTGTTACCATAACGGTAGTTGAACTGTGCATTCAAACTCCATCCTTTATAGAACAACCTAAACCCAAAACCACCGGTCAATTTGGGCAATGAACTGCCTAAATAGACCACATCATATTGATCAATACTCCCGTCGTGATTCACGTCTTCATAAATAGCGTCACCACCGGTAAAAGCATATTTCGTACCGTTATAATCATAATACATGGGCATCGGGTCTCCATTAGCACCATAAATGATGCCTCCGGCTTCATCTCGCGCCACCGGGCAAGTCGCGCCGGACGCCTGTGCCTTGTCAAACTGGTCGTAACTGTAAGCGTACACACCTTTATAACGCAAGCCGTAAATCGCACCAAACGGGTTGTCTATCTGCACACGGGACATATACTCCCCGTTTTTAGGTAACTTGACCCCTGTTCCATTAATGGCATTCAGACGCGTAGGTGTCATGGCCGTAATAGTATTCCGGTTATTAGCGAATGTAAAATTGAAAGTAGCCGCCAAATCCCCCGTCAATTTTACACGGTTCAGGTTCAAATTGATTTCATAACCTTTATTCAACATGTCTCCGCCATTCTCCACAATCAACTCTGAAAAACCGGTCGTTGTGGGAATAGAAGCATGTTCGGTCATCAAGTCTGTTTTCTTCTGGGAATACAAATTGATATCCGCCGTTACCAAATCATCAAACAAACCGATGTTCCACCCTAGGTTCCACGCAGTCTGTTTTTCCCAACGCAAATCCGTCAAGCGGATATTGTTCGGCCGCATCCCGATGGAATTAATATACCCCCCATCTACACCATACACACTGAAATGGGTATCCTCCTTAGGAGGTTGCGTACCCGTCACACCCCATCCGAAACGGACCGCAAACATGCTCAACCATTTTTTGGTCGGTTCCATCCATTTTTCATCCGAAATATTCCAACGACCGGATGCGGAATAAAAATACCCCCAACGATACTTTTGGCCAAAACGAGTGTTTCCTTCTCCGCGCAAGGCCAAATCCAAGGAATATTTGGACTGGTAGGCATAATGCCCCTGAAGGACCCAATCGGCCTTCCGCCAATGACCGGCTCCTGTTTTCGTCTCATTCAAAAAGCCACCGGCAGTTCCTGAAGTGATGGTTCCACTGGGCAACAAGTATGAACTTAAGAACTGGGAACTAGACGTACCGGAAACCATTTCCCCTTTAAAGAACAAGCGTACCGAGTGGTCTTGGTTCATGATATAAGGGATATATGTCAACTGATGACGTGTATTAAAACCGAAACTCTTTTCAAAAGCCGAAGAAGCGGAATTTATCCCTTTCTCATTCTCCTTGAAATCCACATTCTTCAACTCCCAAGGATAGTAAGAATCATTGTATTTGTTATAAATGCTCAATACCACAGTCCCCTTATAAGTCAATTGGTGAGAAGTCTCGTCAAGTCCTAACAAACGGTATTGGAAATCGAATTGGGGTTGGATGTTATAACTACGTTCCTCCTTCTTTGCCAAATATGCCGAAGCCACCGGATTCACTTTACCGCGTTGTGACGAAAGTTCATCCTTGTCCCCTTGGTACCGTTCCGCAAACCTCGGTTGCATGTAATACGTACCCAAAGAATTACCGTACGCATCCTCGTCATAAATAGCCAGATTGGGCATCTTCGTATAAGCTACCTTCAACAAATCATCACTATTCATGTGGTTATCCGTATAAGTCAATGCAAAGTCGCTCGAAATCTTGATACGGTCGTTTACAAAATAATCCAATGCCATACGGGTAGTAAAACGATCCAGTTTCTGAGCGATAATAGAACCTATCTGATGGTCATAACCGGCTGAAATACGATAATTTGCTTTCTCTCCACCTCCCGACAAAGAAACATAATGCGTTTGGAACAGCCCGAACTGCTTCACAGCATCCCTCCAGTCAGTATTGTTATTGAATTGTTCGTATTCAGAGAAGGTTGGGTCATAATTCAATTCCGGCTGACTTTCGGGGTTTTGGTTCACATTGAATAGCTCCTCTTTCATCAGCATGGTATACTCATCTCCGTTCAATAATTTGTAACCCTCAGGCTGATAAGTACCCTTCAATCTCAAAGAATAAGTAAATTGGGGTTTGCCACGCCTGCCACGCTTGGTTACGATATTGATGACCCCGTTAGAACCTTGTGAGCCCCAAATAGCCGTAGCCGCCGCATCTTTCAGCACCGTAATGCTCTCTATGTCTTCCGGGTTGATAGACAATAATTCGGCAAACCTTTCATCCGTCATACTCGTATAATCGATATCATCATTAGCATTGGTCTCAAAGATATTGTCATCCACAACAATCAACGGTTCTGCATTTCCCATAATGGTTGACACACCGCGTAAACGCATCGTCGTACCGGAACCCAAGTTTCCGGATGAAGCGATAATGTCCAACCCGGCAATACGTCCTTGCAAAGCCTCATCGGCAGAAGTGAAAGATAAACCTTCGAATTCTGTCATTTTGATCGTCTGCTGAGCAAAAGACTGTTCACGCTCCGGTATTTCCAATCCTCCGGTGGCAATCTTCGGACGGGCTTCCACCACGACTTCTTTCATCACCTTACTGTTTTCCTCCATCATGATATCGAAAACCGCCCGCTTTCCTATTTCCTGCAAAACCGTCTTGTACCCCATATAAGTAAAACGCAACTTATTCTTAGGGTTTTGTACTTTTAGAGTGAAATGCCCGTTCATATCGGTCACAGCAGCAGACACAATACGGTTGGCTGCATCTATCTCCCCCACGTACACTCCCATCAGAGGACCCAAGTCGTCCGACACGGTACCGCTTGCCACTTGGTTCTGCCCGACGGCCCACAGCGGACATAAGCAGAATAGAAATACTATCAAATATTTTATTTTATTCATAACCTCTTTTTTTATGATTCATGGTATTGTTAATCCTCCGGAACGCGTTCATTATCTTTCAGGCAGAAGCATTCGTCATCGTATATCAAAGGTTCATTCACGCGATGAACTACCACATATGAAGAAGCGTTGATATTACCATTTTCCGTTTTTTCCGAGAATGTATATTCACGCGTCATCCGGTTATAGAACTCTGGATTTTCAGGTTTTATATGAACCACATCGGTCTTCTCCGAATTATCTGTCACCATAATACCCGCGGCGTCAGAATTCACCCGCAAGGTATAGCTCAACCCCTTGTCCGCACCGTCCAAATGAGTTGCCGCAGTTTCGAAAGACATATTACGGGCATCCCCACCGATATAAACCGCATTGTCTTGGAAATGATACTTCAAAAAGTTCATCACACGTCGGGTATAAGCCTGTTTCAAAGAATCCACGTTGACATCCGTCCCGGCATACACATTGGCCAGATTGTTGATGTCTTTCCAACGCGGTAACCCGAGACTGTAAGCTTTTTCCATGGCTGTATTGTCCGGTACATATACCGTATAATGATAAGAACTGAAAGTCTGTATGGCAGCATTGTCCTCATTCATATTCAAAGATTTCGTAGAAATCAAAGAATATAGGTTCGACTCGTTGGTAGTCCATTCCTCATTTCCCAAAAGCAATTCGTAGAACTCAGAATATTCTGAATGTTCCACCAACTCCTGCATTAAACTATGGAATGTAGGCTGTACCATTTGGTCAAGCACATAATACACCCCATTATCCATCGTTACAAAATCCTGCGTTGTTACTTCTGCTCCGGAAAACTGATCGGCCACAGTCACTTGCCCGCCCACTTTTTCAATCTTCATGGGACCGTCATCCTTTGTCTGATAATATACAGAACCATTGCCCACATAATTGCCCCCGTTCACATCCCGAGGAACGATACAGAAATTCAGCAAATCGGTCAGACGATTTTCGACCACAGGATTGATTTGATAATAGGAATTACCCTCACTATCTTGTTGCAACGTGCTACCCAATATGCGCATGTCATCTTCTGTGCAGCCGTCCCATCCACCCAATTTCTTATCATAGCGGTAAGAATATGCTTCCACCTGGTTCTTCTCCGCATTATAATAAAACTTGAACCAACGCGGATCCGTTCCGTTATACGACACGGGGTCAATGTAACGTGAAAGGGCCTCATCCGTCAATATCATGAAATCATAATGACTCACCATAGACAACAAATAAGGTCTGAACTCCAAACTTCTAATAGCCCAATTCATGATTTTCATATTCTCATTGACCAACGTCGGAGCCAACACGGAACGGAACGATGCCGGTGCATAGGCTTTTTTCATCACATACACAGCACCATTGTTACACACAGCCGTGCTTCCTTTTATAATATCAGCCTCGTCAAGTCCGACAGGGTCTTTGGCATCATCCAATACCAAATTGAATTTGCTGGGCAAAGAAGACAAGAACGAATACTGCATGTGGTTGTTCAAGAACTCCGCCAACACATTGTTAGGAACGTTTTCGAAAGGCTCTTCGCTCGGATAACGTTCACGTAAGAAAGAGCCGTTTTCACTATTCCAATACGAGTTCAACGCCTCATCTGTAGGAGCAAAGATGGCACCCATGTCCAAGTTGACATTATTCGTTTGTACCCCATTTATAGTATAGATATTCCCTTCCGCATAATCGTTTCGCGAAGGATCGAATTTCAGCACACCGTCCACTTCCGATCCGTTGTACGAAGTCAGTGAATTCCCATCGGCCGAAGAGAAAAAATAACGCCGTCCATATATGGAGTCCCCTCCGGCCAATACCGGATAAAGATTCTGGTTAGCATAGAGGTCGTGCAAATCCTTGTAAGAATTGGTAAGGAGGACTGATACAAAAGGGGCTGAATAACGATCCATCAACTTACTGAACAAAGAGGTATTCCCGTTCGTGCGCAAATAACCGGCCATATTAGGCAAAGGTTCCGGCACACCTTCCATAATATGGATATATCCGTTCTGGCACGTCACATTCCCCTCGCGCACCTTCACATTATTTATATATACATCCTCTTCTTGGAATTCCGTTCCATTAAAAAGGTAAGAAAAATCTTTTTTAGTAATGCCCTTGGACATCATTTGGCGCCATATAAAATGCACCATCGGCACAGTCCCCTCTTCAATCAGGTTATACACGGACTGATGCCTTCCACGCAATCCCCCCCAGTAATCTGCACTCACCGAAGCCTCGGGCAGTTCTGCCACGGACACAGCCGGAATAGAATCATACACCGACCATTGCGTATTGGTACGGCGCATCACCTGCCCTTTCAATATATTGTCTCCTGACGGTTGGTTGGTCAACAAATCAAGCACGTAGGCATTCTCCAACATGGAAGTGTTCACCAAAAACCTCTTCATCGGGGTGGAGATATGATTCTCATCCACTCCCTGCGCCTTAAAATAAGCGCGATAAGTATCGTCATCGGCCACAAACACCGTCACACTACCGGTCTTGCTTAAGAATTCGGTACGCCCCAAGTCGTCCACCATCTTTAAATAAATACCGAAATTGCCACGGCGTGCCAACTCGTCATAAATGCTTTGCCCCAACCACGAGGGTTTCTCCTGTGCCCATTCATAATCATCCGAACAGGAGGGCATCATGCAAAATGCACCAACCCAAATACCGGTGGAGATCAGTACCCTATACGGCCTTGCACGTAATACCTTTTTTAGCATAAAACCTTGTTTTAAAATTATGTTTTTCTTTCAACCCTAAATGGGAGAAACGGGACGGCACACGACGGTGCCCCGTCCCGTTTTGTTTTAGATTAATTGCCTGTCACTACATATTTCTTGCCACCTGCAATATAGATGCCTTTCTTCAAGCCCTTCACCGCATCGGCACGTTTCGCTTGTTTGCGCACAAGCTTGCCGGTAATATCATATACATCTACAAGTTCCGACAAATTATCGTTGCGGTCAACCATGGTACCACCGATATTGCTACCTCTTTCCGTACCGACATAATAGAGACGGAAATTGTCAGCCAGGAACCAAGAATCATTTCCTCCAACTCGTCCATTACCACGTATTCCAATAGTCACGGCCCCATTCTCCACATAGATTTCAGGAACCACTGTGGTCGTTCCCAAAGTCGCCTGTGCTGCATCCCATACATCCTGCTTTCCGTTGAAGGCACTGTCTGCATATTCAATTTCAGTATAGGCATACACGGTACTGTCTTGCCCGGCACTTCCGGTCACCGTACTTACCTCCACACTGTTCGTCTGCGCATAAAGCCTCATCTTGTCCCATTCATGGTTCAAGAACGTAGCGGCCTCCACACGATAGGCGCCGGTTGGTAATCCATACTTGCCCTCAGCAGACACTTCGGGTTGCGTACCGATAACCTGACGATAATCCGTAGCCGAAGAAATATTATGAGCATCATTACTGGAATGACTGGTCGTGTACATCCAAGTATCACCAGACGTGGCCCCTGTACGCGGTGCACGATCTGCATTCGTTTCCAAAGTCCATCCATTGATTCTTATATCAGTCGGATTGCCTTCATCATCCGTGGCATCCTGATAGATATTAGGATTGACAACAAATGTCGTCATGTCAAACGGTTCGTCAACTGTTGCCCGTGCCAACACTTCTGGAGTCATGGCATTGATACACTCACCTTGCAAGGCCTGTACCGCCAAATCAACATCCAAAGGATCCAACTCATCCGAAGCAAGATAAGTCATTACGTTAAGGTAGGCCTCTGTTTGTGCCAACCCTCCTATCTGGTCTGCCAAAACTTTGGCTGTCCCCATCGGGAAGCAAAGTGCCACGGAATTCATGAACTCCGTAGTGGCCACTTTTAGAGCCTCTGCCTGTTCAACCACTGCGTCCGACAAATAATTGTCCCAAGACATATCCTCAGCCACTTCCGCAGCCATCTCCAAAGCCGCACTAAATGTTTTCTTTGCTGTAGGTTGGGCAAACAAAACACCTTCATTCAATTGGTTATTGAAATTATTTCCATTCTGCACCAACGGAGTCAAAAGCAAATAATTCGCAATCAATTTCTCAGCATCTGCGTTCATCTTGTCCAAGTCGTCTATGGCATAAGAAACGTCATCCAAAGTCCCTTCCGTCAAGAATATATAATAACCCTCTTCCGGATCCAAGGCAAAACCGTAAGACTCACTGTCATCAATGCCATAAACAGCCAAAGAATCATGCAATACGACAGCCTTATCCAAACGGTCTTGTAAACGTCCACGGTAAGCACCAAGAACATCAGAACCGGCAAAATAAAGACGGAAGTTATCGGCATACCAATTCTTACCATTACCTCCTTGATGGTTATTCTCCGGATCTGCTCCCCTTACACCGATATACAACTGGCCATCCACCACCACGACATCTTCTACCGTACTGGTCACATCTGTCTTAGAAAGAGCCTCATCATAAAGCATCCTGTCGCGGTTAAAATACACCGTGTCGATATTTACACTGTCAGATGTCGCATACAGTACAATCTTATTCGGATCACCGTCTGAATAAGTGGCAGCCGCCAACTGATACAAACCGTCCGGCAATTTGACCGCACCATCCCCGATTCCTATTTTCTGATAATAATGCACACCCGTCACGTCGTTGCCTTTATTCCCCGACCAGTTGCCTGCATGCAATTCGCCGTCACCGTCAGTCACCGTACACCAGTCTTTGTTGTCACGTGCGTCATTGCGACCAAGAATCCATCCACCAGGCATCTGGTTCTGTACACCGGTATTATTAAAGATATTCGGATTGGTAATAAAGCTTGTCATATCCAATTTGTTCTTTTCCGTGACAGTAGCCAAGAATTCCGGCGTCAGTTTCTCTTGGATTTTCGCATTCAAGGCAGCCACATCCAAGATGGCATCGTCAAATGTCAATTCCACGGCATCCCAATCAACCAACACTTTCTTATACTCATCCGTGTTCTCCAATCCGCCCAACCGATCGGCTAAAGCCTTTGCCTTTCCTAAAGCGTATGACAATCCGGCCCAATTCCGGGCCGAAACCACCATTGCATTCAATTTCGTGGCACTTTCTTCTGCCCCGACGACCATATCAGCCATATTGGTCTCCGCAAGTTGTTTCTTAGCTTCCGCAATCTGTTGCTGCAAAGAAGTCTTCAAAGCATTGTTCAATGTGACCTCCCCGTTCTCGACTTTTGCCCAATATGCTTCGGCCCCCTTCACAGCATTGTTCAAAGCCATGGTCAATGCACGTGCGGCATTAGCCGATTTCATAGTCTCTGATACAACTTGCAACGCCTCCGTGACATCGCCTGTGGTTCCAACATACTTGTCATATACGACCTGAAGCTCTGACTTTATAGCTTCAGCTCCAAGGTCATTAAAATCATTAATCAGATTCTGGAATGACCCCATCAACTCAGTAAAGGCTTCTTCTGCCGTTGCCTCTCCCAAATATGTTAAACGGAAATTGTCAAAAACGGCCCAATCATTTTTGATATGTGCATTTTTCTTCACACCGAGACGCAAAGTACCGTCCTGCACAATCACTTCCACCGTATTGCCGCCATAACGGCCATCCCCAAAGGCAATCGCAGCCTTATTGGCATCCGTGGGAACATCCTCCTCGCTCTCGGCTAAGAGAAGAGGGGATTCAATCAAACCTGCATACAACATGGCGTTCCGAACCGAACCGTCACCGCGATAAAAACCTTGGCAGGTCAAACGGTAACGCCCGTTACGGATACCGGTAAGTTCCTGGTAAATATCGAAATTGTCATTATTGGACGCTTCTGCACAATAAAAATGATTTCCAGAAGCTTCCCTCGGAGAACTTAAACTAACCGTTCCGCCATTATGCACCTCTTTCCAATTGTGAGGTTCTGTGCGAACAAAACTGGCTCCCATGATATAAAACGTAGCATCCACCCCATTGTCTTCGGTCGCCTGTGCGAGCCTATCCTCACGTTGCTTTTTCGAAACCAACAACCATTGCGCATCAGTGTCATTGCCGTTACCGTCCAATTTCAACACCGTGCCTTCTCCACCATAATAAAACCTTTTTGAGGCATCCAAGTCCATCACATACTCGTTAAGACCATCATCCGGTGTGGGATCGGTGAAGGTATATTCAGCCGGGTTACCATTATCAATATGTCCATCGCTGCCCAAGCCTCTGTTGTCACCGTTGCAACGGGTCACAATCTTGTATTTCCCGTTCGACACGACTACCGTGCACAATAATCCCGGCTGTCCCAAGGAACCTTGCGTCCCCCAGGTATTGGCACCCAAAAGGAAACCGTCACCACTCTTGTTATAAAGGTAAAACTCACCGCTTGCCGTAGGCAGAGCCTCACCCACCCAAGGATTCTCTTCTTGGGCAAAGGCCATGTTGGCAGCCGTCAATGCCATGGTCATCAAAGCCACTGGCAAGCGTTTGCCCAACCGGACAGAAAAAATTTTCGTCGTTCTTCTTTTCATACTCATAAGTTTTAAGGTTCATTATTCTTATCGCATACACAGCCGAACCCATTGACTGTAAAAGCGTTTCTTTATCCAACCGTTTTCAAAGGTAGGCACTATTTAAATTAAGGTATGGGACAAAAAATAACAAATGATTAGACATTTTATAACATGGCACAGAAACCACTGATTTTCAATACATACAAAATGTAAAAAACCACCTTTATCCTATCGTCCCATACTCATTCCATCCCATAGCCCTACATCACCTTCAGGCTCTTGCAACGCCCTGAAGCCGTCACATAGCGCAAAATCATCATGCCTTTCCGCGACGGCAGATCCACACGGTTTGTACCCGGCACACAACGGACACTGCTCAACAGGCTACCCTCAAGTGTATATACATCCAACAAGCCCTCTTCGTCCACAGAGACTTCCAGACTGCCTTCACCACGACCGACAACTTCCAACAACGGGATGCCCTCCTCATTCTCCAAAACGGCATCCTCTACAGATGAACCGTCTTCCTTCTTCACCAGACGGAACGGGAATGAAGTGCAAAGCCCTTGGTTCACCGATATGACCGATGACTCCGGAGCAATCTCCCACAAACCGCCGGACGCGGACGAGGAACGCTCTATGGCATACAAGTCGTCCGACCCGCATTTATGCCACAAATTGAAAGAATGACGGGAATAATCGCTCGCCGAACTCAGACGCCCGTCCTCCGACAAATGCTGCCCGCTGTTGGTACGGCTGATGAACATGTAACGCGAACCGTATGTAGAGGGAAGGCGGCGGATGCGCCACAGATACTCTTCATCGGTATCTTCTGAATAAGTCATGAACTGACCGTCCGTATTCCGCAGGTAACGGCCGCCCATAGCCTCTTGGATATAGTAGCTGTCCTTATCAGAAGGAGACAAAACATTGGTCTCATATACCGGCACATCGAAATGGTACACTGTGCGAGCCTCTTTCCCTGTAGATGAAAAACGTTGGAACACCAAGGTAACATTGAAACTGGTGTCCATGGCCGATACATGCAGGGTATCGTTCAAATCGGCCACCTGCCCGCCCAAATCATCCAAATGGTAAGTCAGCGTGTCGGCCTGGATGGTATCGTTGCCCACGACCCATTTATAAATACGCGTCGAATTCACCGACTGGCTCAATATGGACGTAGGCTTGGCATAAAGGCTGAAAGAAGCCCCGCGCGGCAACACCATGGAAGTACCGGGATATTCTTCGCCATTATAAATAATGAAAGGATCTATTTCGGAAACCTCCACGCGGAACACCTGAGACTTGAGCACTCCCGACTTGTGTTCCATCGTCACACGGTAATAGGCACTGGAAGCCCCACTGGCCAATTCAAAACGGTTGGTTGTCGCGTTGTTCAGCTTCGACCACCTCTCCCCGTTCGTGCTCTTTTCCCAACGCCATGACTTGACATGCCATCCACCGTAATCCATGCCTAAAATCACGCTCTCGTTCTTCTTCACGTAAATCAAAGTGTCCTGGCTTTCCCGGTAAGCATATTTGCAATAAGGCGTACAGTCACGCACGTATGCCTCACCAGCCACCTGTATGGAGAACATCTGCGTGCTTACCACTCCTGCCGCATTCGTATAACGCACACGGTACACGAAAGAGGTATCCGCTTCCACCTCACGCTCGGCCGAAGTGCAAGAAGCATCATCGTCCCACGACCACTTTCCGGTATCAGTCTCACCTTCCGGTAAAGCCACCTTCAGTGTCACTTTCGCCCCTCTCGGAACGGCATTCAACAAGGTACGGTCCAAAGCCTCACCGCCATACTCAATACTTCCTTTCAGAACGGTCGGTACAAGGGTTTCGTCTTCCAACGGATCCAAGGAACACATCAATGTTGTGAATCCCAAATGGTCGTATCCGCCACTGTTTCCGCCGTAAAATCCCCCACCGCCATCAATTCCATTCTCATGCATCATCATGATTTTATGCGAATAAGGCATATCCACGCCACGGATGTTCTCATAATAATTCACGATGCGTGGCCAACCACAACGATTTGTCCCGCGCCCACCGTATCCCATCTCCGGAAAAGTGCCATCGGAATTAGTGTAGGGAGAATTGGGCAAACCTTCCTCACCTGTATTATACGCCGCTACATATTCAAAACCGGTTGCGATACGGTCGTCCATATAGGCATAAAGGTCATCACCTTGGTTCAAACCCGCCCCACACACATCTGCCGCCAAAACCACAGCCATGGAAGCGTGCCCTTGGTCACGGTTGGATTCCTGCATTTGGCCAAAATAACCGAAGGGGCCACGGTCGTCCTTATGGAGTTTCCATACCAGATTGCGAAGAGTCTCCGCATAACGGTGCTCCTCCATATACTTATAATACTCCATACCGGCATTATACACATAAATGTCGTCGCACAAAATACCCACACTGATTTCGCACAACACATTACACAACCCCCAATTCGACCAGTAATGGTCATCTGCACAGCCATGACGCTCCTGTAGGAAACCGAAACTCTGATCGCTGAACACCCTCAACATCCACTGCTGGTAACGTTTGAAATCCTCACGGTTCCACCCTTCATAGTCGCGCATTAATTCTCCAGCGTTGGCAAACTCGTATCCATAAAGCCCAGAGGCAAGACTGCCGTTGGAATTACCGGACACTTTCTTGCAGGTCCTGGCCCACGCATTCATGATTTCAACAGACTTTTCCGCATAGCGCTCATCTCCGGTAATCCTCCAAACCAATGCACACTGGTAAGCCGTAGCCGCATCATTCATGGCGGCTCCATAATTGTCACCTTCCGGTTCCCAGACATTCCATCCTCCACGGATAATCTTGACTGTGGGATTGGGTTTCCAATTCAAATCCACATGCTTGCTGGTCATCAACTTGTTGTAGGCCGCCGTCCAAGGTTCCTGCCCTGTGGCCAACTTTTCCTTCACCCTGTCGAAATCCGCCTGCGTGTGCAATATGCCGGGATGTATGAATCCCTGCGCCATCCCAGACAAAGACATACAGACAAACAGCAACGACAATACGCTCTTTTTGTTCATAGCATTCATTTTTTTAATACAACGATCCAAAATTATATGATTCATTCCATACAATATGGGACAAAAAATAACAAATGATTAGGCAATTTGTAACACCACATGTAAAACACTCATATCCATACATATAAGGATAAAAAAAGAAGTCATGTATCCCTTGAATCAATCTCAGCCGAATGAAAAATCATTTGGCTGAGATTGATTTTCCATTCGGCTGAGATTAAAATTCCGCTTGGCTCAGACTGAAAATCCACCCCATTCACAAAGGCGCTCATACGACAATAAAACAAGACATTTTCAAGTCTTAGGGCTTTTATTTACCTTTTTGTTCGCTTCACGGTACTGCGTAGGTGTCATGCCGAACTCTTCCTTAAAATAACGGTTGAAGTATTTGATGGTGTTAAACCCGACTTTATCCGCAATCTCCACCACATTGTACTGGCTGCCCACCAACAATTGGGCGGCACGTTTCAAACGGATGGACCGGATAAATTGGAGGGGTTTCATATTCAGAATGACAGTCAACTTCCGGTTCAGATGCGTCTTGCTCAAACCGAGGTCACTACTCAAATCTTCCAATGAATATTCCGAATCATCCATATTTTTTTCTACGAAAGCTACTGCTTTCTTTACGAATTCCTCATCCAAGGAAGTCGTAGTAATCTCACTCGGGGTTATTTCGATGTTCTTCTTAAACGTTTCCTTCCTTGTTTCTCGTTGTTCGATAAGTTTTTGCACGCGAACCTGCAACATCTCAAAATTAAAAGGTTTTGAGATATACGAATCGGCACCGGCTTTGTAACTCTCTATGCGTGCGTCATCCGACATTTTGGCCGTCAACAAAATGAAAGGAATATGCGATATATGTATGTCGTTCTTCATCCGTTGACAAAAAGCTATGCCATCCCGCTTGGGCATCATCAGGTCTGAAATGACGAGGTCGGGCCATTCCTCACGCACCATTTCCTCTCCTTCGGCACCGTCCCCCGCCTCTACCACATCGAAATCCGAGCTGAACTCATGGACCAAATAAGCCCTGAAATCCGCATTATCTTCTACTATCAACAGCTTTTTCCTCTCTCCGGATGGTTCACTGCCATCTTCTGCTGCCGATGGAACGGAAACACCAACTGTTTCCTTGTCCTCTCCATGCGCTATAGTTACTTTTTCGTCATGCTGTAAGTCTGTCGGCAAAAAAAACGTAAACACGCTGCCCTCTCCGGGCCGACTGTCCACAGTGATTTCTCCCCCATGCAAATCCACATACCCCTTGACCAAGTGTAAACCTATTCCGCTGCCCGACTGGCTCTTATGGCTACTCTCCACCTGATAGAAACGGGTAAATATACGCTCTTTGTCCTTCTCTTCCATGCCGCATCCTGTATCCCGGACTGACACTGCTACGTACTCACGACCGTTGCGAACCGAATTTTCCACCCGTACGGCAATTCGACCACCTGAGGGGGTAAATTTCACTGCGTTGGACAACAAATTGTTCACCACCTTATATACTTTATCATGGTCATAATTCATATACAGATGCCCAATCTTACTTTCAAAAGCCAACGTAACACCTTTTTCCTTCACCAATTCGCAGAACGCCTCAACCGCATCCCGAACAAACACGACAATATCCCCCATACTGACCGACAATCTTTCGCCTTGCATCTCCAATTTCCTGAAATCCAACAACTGGTTCACTAATTGGAGTAACTTTTCCGCATTACGGTAAATCACGACCAGCCTCTGTTTCAAATCCACGTCGCTCTGCTGTTTGATAAGCGATCCGAGCGGAGTCAGAATCAACGTGAGAGGCGTACGGAACTCATGGCTTATATTGGTGAAAAAACGCAATTTCATTTCTTCCAGATGTTCCTGTTGCCTCCTCGCATTTGCCCTACGTTCCTCCATCATCTTTTCCTTTTCCCGATGTACATACATCCTGGAAATCCAGTAAACCATCCCGACTACCATGAGAACATATACCGCCATGGCATAATACGTAGCCCAAAAAGGAGGATGCACAACAATAGAAAGTCGGGCCGGCTCCTTGCTCCAAACTTTGTCCCCATTGGCCGCATACACCTCAAATTCATACTCACCGGGACGTAAACCTGTATACACCGCACGCCCCTGAGCAGTAGCATGAGACTCCACCCATCCCTCTTCATAATTTTTCAACCTATATTTATAATAGGTATGGTCTGGATTGGCGTAATTCAAACCTGAAAATTCTATGGAAATGAAATTCTCATCATAGCGCAGTTCAATCTTGTCCGTACGGTTCATGGGCGCCGACAAAATAACATGCCCCTCATACTCTTTCCCCACCCTAACGGGCGTGTTAAAAATACTAAGTCCCGTTAGAATAGGCTGGCTGGCAGCTTCTTCATATACCATGTGCCCGGGATTGAAATAATTAAACCCGTGCGCACCTCCGAAATAAAGCGTCCCGTTTTTTGCTTTCAGTGCCGCATGGTCATAAAACATTCCGCTTTGCAATCCATCCGCCACACCAAATGCCACCAAGGAAAAACAATAACCGCCTTTTTCTTCCTCACGAGGAATAATCTTACATATACCATTCAAAGTTGAAGCCCACACAACTCCGTCGCGGTCCTCCAAAATGGAGGAAACGGCATTGTTCGGCAATCCTTCAGCCGTTGTAAGTAAATAAAGACGTCCCGACTTTTTATCCCAAATACGGATACCATCCTCTGTAGCAAACCACTGCAAGCCACGCACATCAGTCAGCAAACCAAAATATTTGATGCCGGGCTTATAATATTTATCTTTACATATATCAGGAATCTGCACTTCATCTTTTCCGGCATCATAATAAAATAACCCGTTATCTCCCATTGCAGCAAAACAATCTTTTCCTATAGGACAAAGCGAATGAATCAGCTTAAAGTTCTTCAGCTCGGGATGTCGCTCATGCAACATAAATTCTATTGTTCCATCGTTTGGATTCAGCAAGCCGACCCCACCGTTCACACTGGTCCAATAATTCCCACGGGAATCTTCATACAATGCCCGCGACACATTCTGCGCCACCTCCTGCTCGGAATCGCCTCGGTTTCTTAAAAAATGCTTACACCCCCCCCCGCAAATTTGGTAAAAACCTTTTAAAAAAGTTCCCACCCATATATTTCCATGACGGTCACGGGAAAGCGACAAAACCAATTCGTTAATCTCATCTTTGAAAATCTGCTCCACCTTATGGGTTTCCGGATGAAAACGGAACAATCCCTTTCCGCTTCCCACCAAAATAGTCCCATCCTTATCCTCTAAAAAACATCGCACGGATTCGTTGGTAATATAAGAACTTCCCGGAGAAGTCTGTGCCAATTGGAATTTCTGCATGCTGGGATGATAGTAGCAAAGCCCCTGAAACAACGTACCAACCCAAAGCCCACCGCGCGAATCCGACATCACGGTATAAATATCATTATGGAGCATCCCTCCGTTTGTCAAAGGCAAATCCGGCATCTCGGACACCGCAAACGTTCTCCCGTCCACATGCCGCAAGCCGCTCCGGGAAGTCCCCGCCCAAATATCCCCGTTACGATCCATATCCATACAAGTAAAGAAGTTAGATATACCAAAGATACTGGTCACATCTCTCCATTCCCGAAGTGTCCGGTTATAAAAACAAATACCATTGTTGTACATCAACCATAGATTACCCACCGAATCAGGATGCAGATAAAGCCGGTCAGTATATTCATTAATAATACCCTCAAAACGGGAATCCTGAAAAAGAAAATCGGAAGAAGTATAATCCCAACACCGAATCAAGCCGCTACTATACACAATCCAGCAGAAATTCTTATATTGAGCTAGTTCCAAAGGAACGCCGTATCTCTGCGTAAATTCACTGTCCCCGCGGTCTATCACTTGTTTTTTATGTTTGCCGACATCGTAAAAAGAAAAAGTATTATCCTCTGTCAGGAACCAATAATTCTTGGCATCATCGATAAAAAGGTTTTTCAACCTTTTATCAATCCCCATAGTCTCCAACTCCCCTTGAATATCATAATTGAAAGCATTTGTCTTTAAATCTAAAAGCAACAAATAACGTAGTTCCTTCATCCACACTCGGTCTTTTCCGTCATAATACTCTTTCGGCGGACGGGAGTATGTCCACACATATTTCCGGTCTTTGTCATAAGGAAAATACTCAAAAGATGCGCCATCGTAAATGTTCAATATAGAGGCAGTCCTTATTCCGACACGCCCATCCGGAACCATACTCAGTCCACGAATCTGATTATCGGACAATCCGTCTGGCACATCAATCAAACGAAATTTATACTGTTCTACAGACTTGCACGGAAATGCAAGACAAACAAAAGAAATTAATGCCCAAAACATTTTCGCCATGTTCTTCATAATCTTTCCACGTTCTTTATGCGACGTTATTTTTCGTTAGTATTAATACATGCAAATATACTTCAAAAGAAAGGCTTAGTATATCAAAAAAAAAGAAAAAAAGAATCCCCATTAGAAAAAAATGAGGATTCAAGACTTCTAAAAACATTCCTACCTTTAATCTATCGAGATGTGATCTAAAACCACGTAATTCCCCCTTTTACCTTCACGGAAACTTCCGATCATCCCTACATAAATTTCCATAGGCATATCCATTCGGGTAGAATGCACATAAAACCAATTCACTCCATCAGTCGACTCATAAGCATAAAACACTCTTCCCACACGAACCAATTTAAACCAGGCAGGTACCCAAGTATATGTGTTCCCAATAGCAAAATGTCTTTTCTTCTCGCCTTTTACAGACCATCCCATTCGCGCAAACCGTCGACCAAAGTGGCCAAGCGTCATCGTCACAGCATTTCCTCCACCGGCCAACGTTTCCTTCGCCATCAACCCACATTCACTCACATTGCCCTTTATCGCGTTGACACGGCAAGAAAAAGAAAAATCACCTTTGATTTTCCGATATATAAACGGAGTATTTTCCACCCCGTTTCCCATAAAGCCCTCACGACACTCCAAACGAAAAGTCCCTTCCTGCACATCGGCATAGGCAACCTTTCCGCCCACAACATCCCCGATTTCACCGTAAGCCCATTCTTGCGGCCATTCCCCCTCCGAAATGGCAGTAGCACTCACGCACTCCGAAAAACGGCTCGTTCCGGTCTTATTCACCGCCGCCACCCGATACTCATACGTTTTACCTTCTTCTATATGGGTATCGATAAACCAATTGGTCACCTTTTCTTTGTATACAGCTATATCTTTGAATTCACTCCGTCCTGCCTCCGAACGTTGAACGATATAACCATTAGCAAAATATCCGGCTGACGGTTCCCAATCCACTCTGATCTGCCCGATAGAAATTTCGGTTCTCAGTCCGACAGGTACTTCCGGAGTAGGCAAAAGAGGATAATTGGAAGGACGCAATGAAAAGGTCAATGACCCATAGCCGAAATGATCCTTACTACCATGTTCCGGACGCAACAGCTCGGCCATCCGTTTAGAATAAGGAGCTGGTATACCTTTCAACACTTCGTAATGGTTGTATATCATCTCCCAGACCGGACGGTCTTCCAATCGCCCAAGCCCGTTTATGGAAGGCCAACGGTTATTCAAACCTTGGCTATTATTATAATAAGTAAAAGGAACACCACGCATCTGATTATGACGGGCCACGTATTCTGCTCCCGCTAATAAACGGTTATGGTCGTAAGCAAACAGATCATCCCCCTGATTCCAAGCTATCTGACAAAATGTACCCAAAAAACCTACCCCTAACATTGCATGTTCCTGGTCGCGGCCGCTTTCCTGCCATTGACCGAGTACTGTACCATCTTCCATTCGGTGCAGGTAAGGCACCGCGTTTCCTATACTTCCATTACCCAAACCATGCTTGAAATATTCAATCCCTTCACGATAAATATCCGGACGGTCACATAACACACCGATAGCGACCAAGGCCACCATATTACATGCATCCCAGTTTGTCCAACAATAATCCACATTACCACCTCCATGAGTTTGAAGAAACTCATGGCTCACGGGGTACAAATACTCCACCATCATGTCCTTGAAGCGTTCAAAATCGTCCTTTTTCCACAAAGGACAAACCCTCAACACCTCGGCAGCCATGGCAAACTCGCTGATGGGTATGCCTAATAAACCCTGGTCTTGCCTTGCTTTCGGAATCTGGTTCACAGTTTCCGACCAGGCATTACAAATATTAACGGCACAACGTGCGTATGCCTCATCACCGGATACATACCAACGGATAGCATTCAAATAGGCGGCATGGGCATCTGCCGAAGCCTTTTGACGGCTGTTGCCCATATTCATCATAGGCCGAGGCTCAAACGTAGATTGTGCCCATGGGTCTTTTTGCAATTCAACCCAACTTTCTGCCCAAGGATGCTGTCCTTGAGCTACCATCATTTTCATCCGTTCTAAGTCGGCAAGGGTATGCAACCCACCCGGATGGACAAATTTGCGTCCTACCGCCCCTTCGTTAAACAAAAGGGTTCCAAAACCGGGTTGGTCCCGATCGTACCCTTCCGGCCTGAGTTGCTCCAACACCTGCTTCGTGAACGGCATGGGCAACCCCATCCGGTTCACATAATGATTGTAAGCGATTTCGAACACATACATATATCTTCCACGGGCCTTATCCGACACTTCATTCCAATCGCAATACTTTCCTGTAATGTCCGTCCACTTCACAAAAGGAACATCATAACCCAAATTATAACGCGCCACATACTCGTAACCTTTCAACAAACGGTTGTTTTTAGCGGAATATAAATCATCTCCTTGTTGCCAAGCCAATTCACAAACAGTAGCCATAGCCCCGATTCCCAACATACAATGGCTTTGGTCACGACCACTTTCTTGTATCTGTCCGGTCTCCCCGTCGATATAATGAGCCAATGTCCCGTTGTCACGTCCGTCAAGGTAGAAAGCACGTGCCTTTTCATACATATTCCGGTCATCCAAATGGATAGCGGCAGCCATATAAGTCTTGGTCACGATAGTCCCCCAATTTCCGTTCGTATAAGGATTACGCTCATAGAAAGTATCCAGCACGGGAAGGAATGTCTTCCTAAACATGCGCAAAGCATCCTTATAATCATCCTCCGGCATCTTACGCCAGGTATGTTTCAACAGTTCCAAGGCATATACGATTTTAAAGCCTTCCAACCCAGCCAACAGCGGTGCGTCATTCGTGTCGGGAATACGTTTTAGCACACGGGCATAGGCAGCCAACACTTCGGCCGACTTACGGGCATGAGCCTCATTCCCCGTAATACCCCACATCAGAGCATTCAAATAAACCGCACTGAAATCCCGTTCCATCTTCGATTTCGTATAAGCAAACTTCCCGTCACGCGAAATAGTGTCGAACGGTCCTTCCATCTTATAATCAGCTTGTGCACAAGGATGTTTCTCCAATAAAAGATAAGAAGCATAAGCATCCTCATTTTTTTCCTTCACCAACGCCCGAATTTGCTTCATTCGCTCTTTCGTATGCAATACGCCCGGATGGATAAAACTACGGGAAAGTACCGGACACACCACCAACAGACATCCCAACCAGACACACAACCGTTTCACCGCAGAAGTTCTACATTTCATGGCATTTTATTTTGTGTTAAATTTATCACTAAATGCAAAGATAGGCATTTTATATATATCCTTCACACTATTCAGGTATCCCGATATAGAACATCCTACTCTTTCGTTTCCACAAACTGCACGTTTTCTACATGTGGACCCACATAAATCCGGCACATGTCTCCGGTGTTATACCATCCGGGCTTACCGGACATGTCATCCGTTATCAACCGCCCGTTGACACGGAGGTTCTCGAAACGGATGTCTTTTATCTTCCGTTCCTCGTTATATCCCTCAATCACCGAGACCTCCGCACGGTCTCCGGTATAGGAAATATCCTTGAATAGCACATTCTCTATGCCGCGTCCCGGTGCCGTACAATACTTCTTATTATAGAAGATACGCAGGTTGACCAACTGCCCCTGCCGGAAATCCTCCACACGGATATTTTCGAAGCGGACGTTACGAATCAAGTTGTTATCTCCTGCATTGATAGCCATACATCCCTGATAATTCAACTGTTTTTCTTTATGGTCCAGGATGTCTATATTGACATAGTTCAAGTCTTCCAGTATCTCCGGTTCTTTCGAGTTACCGTGAATGCCGATAAATATCGGATGAGCCACATCCGCCCACAAGGTAGAATTCTGCATCGTGATGTTCCTGCAACCGCCTTCGAATCCCAGACGTGTGCCGTACACCGTCGTACAATCGTCCGAATTACGGCAGAACACGCCATCGAACAACACATTATTGCTGGCAAAGACATTCATCCCGTCTCCCCATCCATAATAGCTGATGCTCTTTACGTTGCGGATCGTCACACCATCCGAGCCCCCCGTAGCGCACTGGGTCGTGACAACGCCTTCGACCAGTACGTTACGGGAGTTGGCTATACGGATGCCTCCTTTTACCTTATAATCAATAATACCTCTTCCTCTCAAATTCACATCGTGTACGCCTTCCATAATGACACGCCCGGCCAATACAGCTCCGCCGGCCAGATAGACGGTCTTTCCCGAAGGAACTTTCAGCTCCCCGTTCTCCGGCGTATGCAAGCCCGGGCCATAATATAATACATCCGGGTCGTTTTTATCCGGTACATCCGTCTCCAACGGATTGGCAAACAAATGCAAGTTGTGGAAAATGTCCCCGTTCACTTCCACCGAAACATTGCAGGGACGCGTCAATTCGAAACAAACGGCATTCCCCTCCACCCTGCACGGTATGTCGTAAGAAAGCGGACGGACACGAGCCGTGTTCACCTTACCTTTATTATATACGGCTTTCACGTCAACCTTTCCGGAAAAGTCGAAAATGGCCATCGAAGCGTCCTCCACGCAGTGTTTGGTATCCCTCACCTCATCCACCTTCACCAAGTAGGACGACAAGGTTTTCCATTCTCCCCCGTCTTGACGTACCTGTACCGTAAAAACATCATTCAAATCCACACCCTCAGGAGCCGGATAAGTCACCAAAGAAGACGAGGCCATACAAACCGCGCGTCCCGTCCCAACCAATAGCATAAGCAAAAGCCAGTGTTTTATTTTCATCTCGATTTCATTATTGAATTCCGAATGCAAAAATAATGCAACCGAAAAGAATAGAATGGGACAAATTGAAACAAAAATAGGGCTTAAAATCCCCAAATGGAGATTTAAGCCCTTAGATTGTCATAAAAAACGTCCCTTACGACATTTTATCAATGAAACCATCCCACGAAACCTCCCCCGGCACGCAAGTGGACTTTCAATGTTTCTTTTTTAGACACTTTCCTATCTTCACGCGCAACGGAAGCCAAAATCTTATCATCATCATGCAGCAAGACTGCATCCATACTCTTTTTCAAGAAATCCAAAGGTATCTCAATTTCCCGTTCCTTATCTCCATTCATCACTCCTACCCACCAATCATTCCCTTTACGGCGGGCATAAGCCACGACTTCGCCCATCTCTGTACAGGATAACACTCGGGTCTCGTCCCAAACCGTCGGCACTGCTTTAAGCAAATCCAAGAAAGGACTTTCCAAATAATAAGAATAATGATCGGAAAAATGAGTAATGGGCGAAAGAAAAACAATAGACTGGGCAAACTCATGTGTCCAAGTATAACCTCCAGTCTCTATTTCACGCGGGTTCAACGTCACGGGAGTCACATCCGCAGCTCCGGCCATCAAACGTGTGAACGGCAAAGCCACATAGTGAGATTGAGGCAATACACGCCCGTATCGTAAAATATGCCACTCGTTTCCTCGAACGGCTTCCCGCGTAACATCGTTCGGATAAGTACGGGAAAGCCCTGTAGGTTTTACGCTTCCATGAAAATTCAACAACAGTCCCAATTCCGCACAATCCTGCATGGCTCCCATATACCATTGCATGATTTCTGCCGTGGCCGCCGGAATGAAGTCAATTTTAATGCCTGAAGCTCCCACTGCTTTTATTTTCTCCAAATAAGCCCTGCGCGGACCCGCCGTACGCATTTCATTAGAGTTGACCCAAACAATGGATTTTACTCCCACACTACGCCCGTATGCTATGACTTCCTCCAACAGTTCCCATTGGTCTTTCCCGTCTTTACGCCAATTTCGCCAACCGTCATCTATCAGATAATATTCCCATGTAAGTTTGGCGGCGGCATCGAACCATTCCTTTTGTTCCTCATATCTCGGTGCTCCCACACTCCACCATTGCCACAGACATCTTCCGGGTTGCACCCATGAGAAATCACGCCCTTCTTCCGGAGAAGGGCACAAGTTCGTCAACATATCCGAGTTGACCAAAGCTGTCAAATCCCCTGCTATTATCACACACCTCCAAGGAGAAACATCCTTTCCCTTATACCTTCCGGCCAGAATCTTTTCCGACTCATCGGGCAAGCGCCGGATATCCCATCCTTTTTCCGAAGCGGGAAAACCAACCCGGAACGTGTTCCCCGAACGGGTAAAGGCCATGTCTGGAAAAGATTCGCAATCAGCCTCGGTAAGTGTCACGTAACAGTTGCCCAAATCGACTGTAAGCGGACCTCCCACATATCCTTTATCCGGCATGGCCTCCAACGCCGTGACATGCACATATCCTTCATAACCTGGCTCATATTCAGCCCACGCCACCTTCTTTACCCTCTGTGGCAGGGTCCAAGCTGTCCTTTCATTTCCTATATGTTTCGCGCCTTCTGGCAAAATGTAACGTATGGCAACTCCGTCATTATACACCCGCACCACCAAGCCGAAACGCACCCCGGAAGCCTGCATCGGCAATACCGCCTCTACCCCTCTCCCCGATGCTTCGGCATGATTCCCGAATATAGGATATTTTTCTTGTATTTTTTCTATTTCCGGCTCAGCCACCAACGACGCACCTTTTCCCAAGTCATGCCCGTCTACGGTTATTCCCAACGGAGATTTCTGCAAAACATCCACCTTCCCCCGCTTGACGGAATAAAGGAGCCGGCCTCCGTCCTCTTCCACACAAACTTCTATGTTTTTATCGGGACTGCCCAACCGTAACATGTCCCCACGGCTTCCGGCCGCATGCACCGACATCGAAAACAACGACCACAGAAGCCCGGCACTTATAAACAAGTGATTTTTCATATCTGTCTTCTCTTAAAACAAAAACACAAGTCTACGCCTATTACTTCACTACAGCTACAAATCCGCCACGCGGAAGACATTCCACTTGCACAGCTTTTCCGTCTTCCGGTAAAGACACACTCTCTTCCGTCACGAAACTCTTGCCGTCGCTCCCGTCTTTGAACCATGTCACCTTACGGCCTTTCTCCAGACCCAAGGTTTCCAACGGCACGCCAACCACACGGGGTTCATCCGTTCCGTTAATCCCCGCTATGTACCAGACATCCCCCTTACGGCGTGCCATGACGACTTCCGTCCCGGGATAACCGGCCAAAAGCTTCGTATCATCCCAAGCCGTCGGCAACACCGACAAGAATTGTCTGACCTGCTCCGGCAAACCGTAATATACCGACGGCCTGTCGGGCATGTGCTGCAAAGCCGATTCGAAAACCACGGGCAATGCCAACTCATGGGCATGCGTCGTGATATGCGGATGCTGGGAATCGGAGAACGTTCCGGGAGTATAATCCATCGGCCCCACTACATTCCGCGTGAAAGGCAAGGTCGCGTTATGGGCAGCGGCCCGATGGGTCAGCACACCATTGTTGTTGTACCACTCCGCTCCGTAAACAGCTTCCACCGACATCAAATGAGGATAAGTCCGCTGCCATCCCCTCGGAATAGTCGCTCCATGTAAATTCACCATCAATTTATATTTAGCCGCATCTTCCAACAAGTCGATGTAATAATCCATGGAAGAGATGCTGTCTCCGGCAAAAAAGTCCACTTTTATACCGGAAATGCCCAACTTGTTCAACCATTCGTATTCTTTCGCGCGGTCTTCCGGCTTATTCAAACGGTACAAAGGAGTGGGGCCTAACCAGTTTGTACTTGAGTTGTACCACAACAAAGGTTTCACGCCACGCTCGTGTGCATACTTCACGGCATCTTCCAAGTTTCCGCCGTTGCCCATCTGATCCCATTCCCAATCTATCAGACTGTAAGGCCACTTCATTTCGGCCGCCAAATCAAAATATTCTTTCAGAAGCTGATAATCTCTCGTTCCGTGATTGTACGCCCAATATATCCACGAAGCCGAACCGGGTTTTATCCACGATGTATCCTCCACCGTCGAAGGGTCGGAGACATCGGTCACCAACGTAGATTCCACGACGTCCGGCAACGTCCCTATGATAAGCACCCTCCAAGGCGACTCCCAAGTCTCTCCCATGGGCTGCTGCTTGTCGAACAGACGCACACGGTAATGATCGGCACTGTCGGCATTACACAAGAAAGAGCCTCCATGTCCCCGCCGGATATTCGCCTCCGTCATCAACATAAATACGGAATCCCGTAATTCCACAAGTCCGGGATAGCCCCAAAGATTCGCATCCGGCTGCCCCTCCAACCTGCCATTAGTGGACAAAGGATAAAAACCTTCATATCCCAATGTGTACTGCTGCATCCAACGTTTCACCCCCTGGGGAACATCGTATGCCGTATGTTCATCCACGACAAACTCTTCCGGTGCAACAGATTTCACCCCGTATTTAAAGGCCACGCCGTCATCATACGCCCTGACGGTCACATCCAATATGTTGCCGTCTTCATTCTCAAAAGAATAAACCCTTTCAGTACCGTGGTTCACGCAATGACTGCGTTTTCCGGTAAGCATCCGGTAATCATCTGTTATCGGTTTCGCCTCCGATACGCTTTTAAATTTCAAGTTGCCGGCATATTTCTGCCGGTTCGTTTCCACTCCCAAATTGACCAATGGCAACGCCCGTTCCCCGTTATAATACACCTCGAAAGACACATCGCCATACTCATCCTTGTCAAGTTCTGTCATGCCCACAACCAAATGCCTGTCCGGAGAAACCACTTCCTGTTCTTCTACTCCACTACAGGAAGGAAGCCCCACGGCCAGTCCTAAGCACCACACCCATTTCAAAACTCCAGTCTTCATTCTTTTTCTTTTTTAATTATTTCACATTAAAATACATACTATATTCAGATCACAGTCGCGCAGCCCCTCAATAATTCCGTATCGTAGCATATACCCCATAGGATTCCTTGTCCACATCAAACAAGGGGCGAAGCCGAAACTCGCGTTCTCCGTTCTTCAGGACAAAACGTCCGGACTCACTATCCGCAAACGACAATCCTGCAAGTATCTCATCTTTGTTGCCTTTCAATATCACCTCGTCACGGGTCTCGAAAGCCAACAGCATCGGGCCATAAAACACAGCCAACATATTTTCCTTATCCGGCATGGACTGCAAACGGAATGCGTAACGAAACTCTATCCGTACCCTGTCACCATCTGCCCAACGCCTTGAAAGCTTCAGGAAGGAAGACGGACGTACCGGCATTTCCTGCTTCTCACCGTTCACATATACCACTGCACCATCCGTCCAGGCGGGTATGAACAAATTCAACACGAAATCCACCGGACGGCGCACCGACACGGTGAAATCCACTATCGGTTCCACCGGAAATCCCCCGGCTTGTTCCAAACCGACCTTTTTATCAGCCCAATGCACTTTGGAAGGCACGTATAAATTCACATACACGGCCGAGTCGTCATGATAATAAATGCCGTTGTTCAATTTGGCAAACGCTTCGGCACAAGACCCGCTGCAACACTTGAAGTCGTTGTCCGCCATGTACGCCTTATGACGAGGTGACCCCAACGGCAAATGGTAAACATAAGCTCCCGTGGAACGGCTCTGCACGGGAAGCACCGCATTATAGAACATGTTCATGTAAACATCCGCATAACATGGATTACCCGTCCACGAAAAAAGACTGGCATTCAACCGCTGCGTGTTATGAGTCACGCAACTCTCCGCAATGCCTTTGGTCAAAGTATTGCACAGATGGCAAGGTTCGCCCCAATGCTCTGCCGTCAACGAAGTCTCGGTCGTGACGTTCGGGCGCGGACCGCTGCTTGTGCCGTTGACATACGCATGGGAATGCATGAGCATATTCCAAAAGTTCGCAACGGACTTCCTGTAACATTCCTCCCCCGTGGACTCATACCGCCGGGCAAAACCGTTCACCAAAACAATGTGCGTATTGGCATGCAATCCGGAAAGAATGTCCTCGTTCCGCACCAAGGGTTCCAAAAACCATGAGGGGTCAAATAAGGAAGCCAGTTCCAAATACCGGGGTTTTCCGGATACACAGTAAAGTTGGTACAACACTTCGTTCATGCCCCCCATCTCATTCTGGGGATTGGCATCTGCCGTGTACATCATGCGTGCGACAGTCGCCGGATCCAGTTTCGACATGCGCCTGTCCACATAACCGGCCAAGCCCTCCACCATGGCGTATGCCTTTTCATTCCCGGTGCGGAGATACACGTCCAACAGTCCCTGCATGATTTTGTGAAGCGTATAATACGGTGCCCACACACCTGTAAAACGCGTCTCCAACACCTCTATGTCCGTTTCGGGAAAAGCGCTTAAATAACCGTTGCCGTGTGCTTGCTGGCAGGCATACATGCCCTCGACGACCTTCTCCAAGTTCCGTGCCAACCCGGCGTCTTCATATCTCTCCACCAAGGCTGATACAGCCGAAAGATAATGTCCCACGAAATGTCCCCGCAAGCCTACGCCGGGCGACTCCCAGCCTTCCAAGGGCTTTGCCACGGAAGGCAAGCCTGCGTTCACCCTAAAATTATGCAATAACCTGTCCGGTTCCAACGACTTAAGGAAAGCGGTATTCAGGTCTTCCCGCTGCTTAACCCACGAAGAAGCCAATTCCACGTCATGGCTTGGAAACGGCAACAACATCTCCGTCGCAGAAGGGCTGACGGCCATCTTGCCGCCTGCTTCCATCCGAACGGCTACCCAAAGGAAAAGTATAAACCAATAATGTGCCTTCATACACCCGTATCATTTATTCCTACTGCAAAGATACGCCCTTTCCACCCATCATAATAGGACAAAACCACCAAAAAGATAGGATAAAAAACTTTTTTATCACGATTCTCTTTCCATGCCATGCAAAAACAACTTGGCGTGACATTTCCATCCCTACGTACGCATTGGCTTTCGCAAAGGCGAGAGAGCCCCCGGAAAACTACCTTTCACCCAACACGAACAAACGAATATAGACATTCTTTTTGAACAGCAGCACCAAACGGTAACAAACCACCAGTTCGACCAAGGCCAGACATGGCGGCAGGACAAACGTCCAAATCATGGGTACATAAAATCCCAGACTGTTGAACAGGTATTCCAACAAAAAAGTCTGCAACCAATAAATGCCCAAAGTAGACCGTCCTATGCCATTCAATGCCGTTGCGATTCCTTTACCCTCAATAAGGCGGTAAACGTAGGGAGACAACAGGAAAAACGACATGCTGCCTGCAATGCCTATCGCCAGACGATAGAGCACCACAGAAAGGTTCTGCACGTCCCACGTGAACGTCCCCCAGTCCAACACCTGAGTGGGAACCATATACACCGTAAGCCTCCCGGACCAAAATGGCAGCATAACACCAAAAGCCACAAGGGAAATCCCTAAAAACCATTTGCGGTGGCGGTCCAAAAGGGATTGATTCAGCTTACAAGCATATCCCACCCAAAACATGGGAAGCATAAAGTTGAAGTTCGCCACGCCGCCATAGGGCAAAATGCCGGACAACACGACAGTCACGAGGGCTGCCAGCCAAACATTCCGGAACAAGCGGATGGACAAGAATCCCACCAAATAACACAAAAACACACATTTCAAGAACCACACCGTGTTCATAAACCCCATCCAATCGGGAGTGAACAGGGCCGGCCACGGGTTATGCCCCATGACGGACACCGCCGTCCACACTATGACAAAAGCCGTCACCGAGGGCAAGAGCAACTGCACGAACTTCTTTTTCAACAGTTCTCCAAAAGTGAGCTTCAACGAAGAACCGAAGAAATAACCGCACAGCAACATGAACAGCGGCATGTGGTAAGTATAAATAAAACTCCAAATAGGGTTATCCCAATAGTCATTCCCCGTGAGTTGTTCCACAGAATGCCCCAACAAGACACTGCCAATGGCGAAAAACTTCAAGAAATCAAGATAAGGGATGCGGGCTTTCGAAGTTTCCATCAGAATGATATGATTAATGTTTTGAATAATTGCTTTCCGCCATTCCCCCACTTCACAAGCGGCATTCCGTGGCCGCCCCGTCGTAACGGACTTCCACGCCCGCCCCTTCACGGAACACCTCGTCCGCACTGCCTCCCAAGACCACGCGGAACTTGCGGGACTCCTCCATACCGGGAAACGAACCTTCGCGCTGCCCGACGGACAATACACCCCGGCTATCGTCCCATTCCATCCGGACGGTCGAGAAACGCCCCTGTTCGTAACCGTAATTGTCGCCTTCGTCCTCATACAGGGTGAAAACGGCATCCCGTCCGGGATAGACCACGATGGTAAGTTCTTTTCCCGGCAACTCTCCCGTATGCTGCACAACCGGCCCCATCGGAACGATGGAACCCTGGCGTACGAACAAGGGAATCTTGTCGATTGGCGCATCCGCCTTGACATCCCGGCCGCCCCGATACTTCTTCCCGCTCCAGAAATCCACCCAGTCCGCACCCTTCGGCAAATATACGGCCCGAGCCTTTTCCACACCCTGCAAAGCCACGGAACCTTTATCATAGTACATCGGACGGGTCACGGGACACACCAGAAAAGCCGGACCGAACATGAATTCGTCCTTGATGTCGTGTACACGGGCGTCGTCCGCAAAATCGAAAGCCAACAACCGGCTCATGGTATAGCTTTCTTGCGTGACCTTCCCGGCCAAAGAATATATATAAGGTATCAGGCGGTAACGTAAACGAATCATGCGCAGGATGCTGTCATAAAAAGGCTCGCCCGGCCGGCCGAACCGCCAAATCTCACGCGGAGTGTCCGTGCCATGGCTGCGGAACAGAGGCAAAAATGCCCCGTATTGCAGCATCCGCACGTAATATTCCCGGTAATCCATATCGTCCACGCCGGCATCGAAGTCTCCCGCACGAAACCACTCGCGCCCTTTCCGCGTGAAAAACGAACCGATATCCACCGTCCAATAAGGACAGCCCGTAGCCATGAAATTCAACCCCTGCGGAATTTGCTGGGCGAACGACTTCCACGAAGCATGCGTATCACCGTTCCACGTGATGGTGGAATAACGCTGTTGTCCCGCATAACTGGAACGCGTCAGGTTCACCACTCGCTTGCGGTCGGTCGTGGCACGCTGGTTTTCGTACAGCCCCTTGGAATGATACAACGAGAAAAGGCTGCTCCGCTCAGCCCCCAACACACCGTCCAGCAAAGCCAGATTCCCTTTCCACCGTTCTTCATGGCTGTCCCAACCGTATCCTTTGGACATCGGTCTCCAATCCGCATCCAACGGTTCCGTGCAGTCGCACCACCAAGCATCGAAACCGTTGCCGAAGAATTCCCCGTCGGCATATTCCCAATAGCGCGCCCGGGCCAGGGGATTGAAAGCGTCATACACAGAACGGGGCAACATAAAGCCACGCCTCTCAAAGTCTTTCGTCTGGGGGCAGTTCGTCGGGTTGGGCCAAATGGACACCATCAGCTTGGCATCCCACGCATGTATGGAATCTGCCAACGCACGCGGGTCGGGATAGTTTTCACGGTTCATCTTCATGTGCCCCCACTGTCCGCCAGGCCAATAATTCCAATCCTGCACGATGACATCCAAAGGCACCTGCCGCCGACGGTATTCCTGCACGACGTCCACAAGCTCCTTCGAATGAGTATAGCGTTCCTTAGACTGAATGTAACCGAAAATATACCGGGGCATCATCGGAGATTGTCCCGTCAACTTGCGGTACTGGGCCACGACGCGATCCATCGTAGATCCTTTCATGAAATAATAATCCACCTCCTTGGCGGCTTCCAATTCCATGAAACCGCCTTCCGCCCCGTCTTGGAACTTCATCCCGCAACCCGCATCGAACAACAGGCCGTAGCCGGCCGTGGAGTTCAACACCGGTACCATCTCTTTCAGGTTATGCTGGCACAGGTACATCGTCTTGCCCCGCAAGTCGAGGAAATCTTCCATGTGGCATCCCAAACCGTAAAGCGCCTCGCCTTCCGACCAGCGGAAATGATTCCTGAACTTCCAAGTCCACCCCACCGTGTCGCGGCGAAGCACGTCCATCACTTCCTTCTCTCCGTCGGCCGTTTTCTCGATTCGCCTGCTATCCGGGTCGTAAACGACGTTTTCCATATACGTCTTCTCCGCCTCGCGCGGCATGTCCTGACGCTCGGAAAGCAAAACCTTTCCCGTGCGGGCATCCTTATAAGTAAGGGCACAAGTGTTCAAATCCACCCGCACTTCCAGGCTGTCCGACTGCAAAGAAAGCCCCCCTGACACCGAAGCTACCTGAAAAGGAACCTTGTTTTCCGTCCGCTCCACGCATACTATAGTACCGTTCCCCAAAAAATCGGCTTCACGCGTATAACGTACCCTCACGATGTCCGGACTCACGAACTCCACACGCATTCGCCCGTCCGCCGTACGGCAATACACTCCGTTCTCCAACATGACATACCCGTCGTCCGCCGCCGCGACCATAGCCACAGAGCCGACAGAAATAAAAAAACACAATGCTGCACTAAACTTGGAAAAGCCCGACTTCCAAAAACTCGGCCTCGGGTTTGCAGATACCTCTATATCCATATATCTTTCGCTTGTTGTCATGCGGCAAAGATACGGTTTTCCATTTTTCCTTTATAGGACAAAACCACACAAAAGATAGGACTATATGTACAAGACTTCCGTCGACAATGATTCACCTTGCCATTTTACGTAGGATTTTCGGGAACTGCCAAACAAAAATCAAGGTGCAACAAACGGCTGCGGCGGCATCGGAAACACCCTCGGCGGCGTACACGCCCATAACCCCCATCCAGCGCGGCAACAGTAGAGCCAACGGCACCAACAATATCACCTTACGCAACAAGGCGATGAAAACGGACACCTTGGCCTGGCCAAGCGCGACAAACATGTTCTGGCAAGCCCGTTGCAGGCCGAAAATCGTCATACCGGCCAGGAACACGGGCAGGGTATGCTCCACGGTGGCTATCAGCCGTTCGTCGGACGTAAAAGCCGAAGCGACCAGTCCGGGAAACAAAATCATGAAAAGGACAAGCAGCAGGTTGAAGGAGAACATCACCCGGACCACGATTTTAAAGCAGTCCTTCACCCGCTCACGGTTCCCGTGGCCGTAGTTGTAACTCACGATAGGAATAAAACCTTGTGCGAACCCTGTCAACGGTACACTGACGGCCAACATCGCACTTTGCATGATGGCCAATGCGCTGATATAGATGTCGCCATACACTTTCAAGCCGCTGTTCAGCACAAAACCCACCAGACTTTCCGTACTGGCCATGATGAACGGGGACACGCCCAAGGCCAACGTGGCACCAATGATTCTCCTGTCGGGACGCATATACCTCCGCTCGATTCTCAACGTGGCCTTGCGCGAGGTCAGGAAATGCAACACCCACCAGGCACTGCAAGCCTGCGAGAGGATGGTGGCCAAAGCCGCCCCTTTCACCCCCATGCCGAACACAAAAATGAACAGCGGATCGAGACCGATGTTCAGCAGCGCACCGATGACGACCGAGCACATGGCTATGCCCGGCCTTCCCTGCGTATTGATGAAAGTGTTCAGCCCCACCGAGACCTCCACGAACAACGTCCCCAACAAATACACCGACAAATAATCCATCGCATAGCCTATCGTATGTTCCGATGCCCCGATAGCCATCAGCAGGGGACGCATGGACAGGTAAGCCATGGCCGATGTAAGGACGGTGAAAAGCAGGAGCAATACCAGTCCGTTCCCCAATATCTTGCCGGCCCGCTCCCGGTCGCCCTGCCCCAACGCGATGGCAGCCAAAGGTGCACCTCCCGCCCCCACGATAGAGGAGAAAGCGGAAATCAGGATGATGACCGAACTGGTCACTCCGATACCGGCCAACGCGTCGGTACCGATACCGGGAATATGGCCGATGTAAATACGGTCCACGATGTTATAAAGCAAGTTGACGATTTGTGCGGCCACAGCCGGAAGGGCCATCCGGAACACCAACGGCAGCATGCGGTCCGTACCCAACCGCTTTTCGTATAGATTATTCATGTGTCTGCTCTCTCATATAACTTCGTGCAAAGTTACGAATTTTAAATGGAAGACAGGAGCAATGACAAAATGTTCCTTCTGACTTTTTGTATTCCGTAATGCCCCGAGAATCGGATATTCCGCCCCGAATCCGGTCGGGACGGAAAATATCGCAGCCATGCCGGTTCCTGTAAAATCAAAAAGTCGGTCCGGCGCGCCCATTCCCGTCATTTTGCCACCGTCCGCCTCATTTGCTCCGCACGGTCCGCCGTCCGTGCTTATTAAAAACCCGTTTCTGCTTGCGCTTTGTGCTATTTTTCATGTCATCGGAAAATCTCCAAATAAATCCGCAAACGCCCCTTTCAGCACATTCCACTCCCATTGAAGGCCGATTTTCCACACGGAAAAAAGGAACCACTGCCACGACATGCGGACAACACGCCAATGACATGCTCGTATAAAAATCCCGTTCTCATGAGATTGATTTTTTACCCGGCTGCGAACGGCGTACCGATATGCAGCGTTTATGCAAAAAGGCACCTGATACACGTATATTTATGCAAAACATCCTTGCAGAACCAGCCTGAAGTTAGAACCTGTTTGTCAGCCCGAAGGCTTATCCGGCTACTTTTTAACAGCAAAAGAGATAATTATCCCTGTTTTTGTTAGAAAACGTCATATATTCTTCCCTTGCAAATCCTTACCTTTGTGCATAAAGTATCAAACCCATGAAACGTATGGTGATGAAAAACGTTTATATCCTGTTATACGGAGGATTGCTTTTCGCTTGCGCATTTCCCTCCATGACCCTGTTCTACGACCAATGCAATACTCCCAAATGGTTGTGCACTCTCTTCATGGCAGGACTGCTTGCCGTATGTACTGCCATCTATTATGGGATAAAACGGAAAAGACCGACCGGCTTCTGCCATTTCGAAGCATGGAGCGAAGCAACCGCCATGGCCATCACATTGGAAAGCCTTTATGCTCTTGTTTCCCTATTCAAATACCCGGCCACATGGCAGCTCGGCATAGCCGGTACATTCGACAATCCGGCCGGACTGGCACTATTCCTTTGCTCCCTCCTTCCTTTCCCCTTGGGCATAGTCTTGCAGCGTCCAGCCGACAAAGGCAAAAAAGTCATATACATGACCGTTATTTTACTTGCGACCGTAACCCTACTGCTCACCCATTCACGTACCGGCATACTGTGCCTTGCGGCGTATGTCCTTATGGGAATAAGTAGTTCCGGTAAATGTTCCACGCGTTTGGGATGGAAAATTATCATTCCGGTCATCACCCTCGCCGGTTGCTTCGCCTTGTTTTTCAAATCAGGTTCCACTTCGGGGCGCATGTTCATTCTGGAGCGGACGTGGGAACTTATCCGCGAAAGCCCTTGGACGGGATATGGCACTGGGGGCTTCGATCTGAAATATATGAACCGTCAAGCGGATTTCTTCCGGCAGCACCCCGAAAGCCCGGCTACGATGTTGGCCGACGAAACGGGACATCCGCTGAACGAATTTGCTTACCTATGGGTGGAATACGGCATCGTCGTTCCTTTAGCCCTGCTCTTTTTATGGATGGGGACATGGCACATCTTACGAAAAAGGAAGGATATGCCCTCACAGACGGGTACCTACACACTCATTTCCCTATTGCTGTTCGCCCTGTTCTCCTATCCCCTCAAATATCCCATAACGTGGGTTATCATAGGATACTGTGCAGTCATAGTCGGAATGGGGCATTTCAAGCTCCTGCTACTCCCCAAACTCCTGAAGGCTTTGGCCGTCCTTTTCCTCGCATCCTTCGGAATAGGTTTATGGATACACCTTGCCCGGGAAATTCCGTGGGAAAAGGAGTGGGGACATGCTGCCCGAGAAACCCTCAAAGGAAAAGGACAGGAAATGATGCCACGGTATGCCCGACTGTACACGCATTTCTCTCATAATCCGGAATTTCTCTACAATTATACGGCGGAACTATTTCAAGCCGGACATACGGAAAAGGCCTGGCATACCGCTCAAGCCTGCCGGAAACAATGGAACAAATACAATCTGGAACTATTAACCGGGGACATTTGCCGAGAACTCCGAAAGTACGAGGAAGCCATCTGCCACTACCAAAGGGCAGCTTACATGTGCCCCGTAAGGTTTGCTCCGTTGGAAGGCTTATATTATGCTTATCGGAACATCGGGGACACCATCCGTGCCGATTCCATTGCACAAATCATCCAACAAAAGAAAGTAAAAATCCCCTCATACGACGTAGAAAGGATAAAAAAGGAAATCAAGCCTCAAAAACAACGGATGTTAAAAAACGTCCCATAATTTGTTTTAATTTATCCTATTCTGTTCTTCAAATCTTTTCTTACTTTGCTCAAAAGAACATGAAATTCACAAAAAATGATGAAGAAGCTCTTGTATCTCTTCGCACTTCTATGTATGGCAACAGGCTTTACAAGTTCATGTAAAGAATCTGCCCTCGACCGCTCCCTCTCACAAGCCGGAGATAACCGGAAAGAATTGGAAGCCGTCTTGCTGCATTACCAAAATGATACTTTAAAACAGCAAGCCGCTCGTTTCCTGATAGAAAACATGGATGCCCATTACTGTTTCGGGGGCGACGCCGTGGAAAAATACTATCTTGCCATGGACAGCGTGTTCCGCCACGGAAAAGGCGACCGCGCCTACTGGAACCGCCAGTATGATTCCATCCTCGGACAAACAGGCCAAGCCCTGGACAGTTGCATGGCCGTCCCGTTGTTCGACATCGAACATGTCAAAGCCGATTTCCTGATAGCCCACATAGACAGTGCCTTTGCCGTATGGCACCGGAACTGGAACCGGCAATACAGCTTCGAAATGTTCCTTCGCTATGTCCTGCCATATCGGATAGGGCACGAAGGGTTGAGCTTGTGGAGAGGGAAATACCCATTGCCCCAAGAAGAGGAAGAAGACTATGAACGGAATACTTTCAATTCTAACTTTGTTTATGGAATAGCCCACGCCACATTCCTCGGGATGCAACCTTGGATTTATTATGCAAACAGGGAATTACCAGACTTTCCTCTCCGACAGCTCAAACATATCAAAGCGGCTATATGCCGAGAATATGCCCATCTGAACGTAGCTTCATTCCGTGCACAAGGCATCCCTGCCACGGTCGATTTCACTCCTCAATGGGGCAACCGTGCCATGGGGCATGAATGGTGTGTATTCTTTATTAATAACGAAACAGCCATACCTTTCGAAATGGGACAACCCGTAGGATGCCATTTCATGAAACGTAAGGAAGACCGCCTCCCAAAAGTTTTCAGGGGAACCTTTGAAAAGCAGGAAACTTCTCTTTTCATGAAAAACAAAGGAAAAGAATCCCTTCCATCCGTATTCAACACACCATACCTTGTCGATGTGACAAACCAATACATTGAGACATCGGATGTAGAAGTCAATCTATATCCCATGGAAACCAACAGGCACAGTGACTATGTTTACTTGGCTGTATTTGACAACCATACGTGGAAAATCGTACACTGGTCCAAGATTTCAAGAGGAAAGACATTATTTACCGACATGGGACGGGATATTGTTTACTTGCCCGTATATTATATTGAAGACAAAATCATTCCGGCCGGAGATGCCTTTCTGTTGAACAACAAAGGGGAAAAAGTATTACTAAAGGCCGATGATACAAAAAAAACTACGATAAAAGTTAAACGGAAATATCGGAATATAAGGACAAACGTTTTTCTTCGAGACATAGTCGGAGGGAAATTTCAAGTGGCCAACCGGAAAGATTTCAGTGATTCACTGACCCTGTACACTATTCCTCTTCTGGAAGACAACCACTTCCAGATAATCAAAACGCCAAATAAAAGCAAATTTAAATATTTCCGCTATTTATCTCCTAACGGTTCAAGGGGGAATATGGCCGAATTATATACTTTCGATGAAAAAGGCGATACGTTATATCCTATCCGCTTCATGAATAACAGTACTACCCTATCTGAACATGATATGAAAACCCTGACAGACGGAGATGTACTCACTTATTATGAAGCAGAAGATACTGAAAATATCTGGTATGGATGGGAATACTCCCAACCAATCAACCTTTCATGTATAGTTTTCCTTCCTCGCAATGATGACAACTTTATTCGTGAGGGAGAAACTTATGAACTATTCTATTGGAGTAGCAAAGGTTGGATTTCATTGGGAAAACAAAAAGGAAATTTCGAATCAGAATTAGTATTTTCCAATGCCCCGCTTCACGCGTTGTTTTGGTTGCATAACCACGATAAAGGTACGGAAGAGAGAATATTCACGTATGAAAACGAGAGACAAATATGGAGATAATAAACGGAATCATTAACTTTAATACCTGAGTCAATGTAATAATCTAAAAACAACAAGCAAACCCGTCCTCAGAATGAGAACGGCTGCACAACGAACAAAAAACATCAATTTAAAATTTTAGAACAATGAGAAAAAGTATATTAATAAAAGCTTTCGGCATGATAGCCGTATTCGGTGCAATGGTTCTTTGGAGTTGCTCGCAAGACGAGGAAATCGAAGAACAAATGGAGTGGAACAAAAAAGCCGTGAAAAAAAGTTTGGCAAGTGACAATTTGATTTGTCGTGAAAATTATTCAACGGATATCACATTCACATTCCCAACATATCCTTACCTTACGGAAAAAGGACATTACGAAATATATGTGGAAGTATATGAGGATACTTTAGCAAAAACCTATGAGCATAAGGCTGGATTTTCAATCACACCCAACAATCCACCTTTAACAGGCGAAAATGTTTACGTCAATGTTGGGCCACAATGGTATCTCATTGAAATTGTCGTTACAGCAAATGCATCAGGTCTCCATACAGGATATAGCTTTACTGATATTTTACCTCACCCAAAAGATGGGAATGGATTTCCCAATGAATACTAACAAACAGAAAATGACTCATTAGTCATTAACAAAAAAATAGGGATAGAGTATTAACTTTTTAATAATACCTCTATCCTTTTTAACAAAACTTCAACAAAATTGATTCTAATCAAAAAAACAGATGAGAAAAATCATTTTTATATTATTACTTATCAATCCATGTACCACTAAAGCTCTAATTATTCAACAGAATACAGACTCCCTCGCCGACCGCGTGGAACGCTTCGGCACCGGCCTGCCGCAGGAAAAAGTGTACCTCCATATCGACAACACATGCTACTTCGTGGGAGATACCATCTGGTATAAGGCATACGTCACACGGAGTGACAAGGGGTGGCTCACAGACCTGAGCAAAATCATGTATGTGGAACTGCTCACACCGGACGGTTATCTCGTTGAACGGCAACAGCTGAAGATGGAGGACGGAACGGCGCACGGAGCATTCACCCTGACTGACTCGCTCTATGCCGGATACTACGAAATGAGGGCATACACACGGTGGATGCTCAACTTCGGACGTGATGAGCATCCGCATTCAAAATACACCGAGGACATGTTCTACAACGAACAGATGGCCAAAGACTTCTTCCGGGACTATGACAAGCTGTATTCACGCGTGTTCCCCGTGTTCAACAAGCCCAAGGAAACCGGGCATTATACCAAGGACATGACCCTGAGACCCATGCGAAGGTACTACAAGACACGGAAAGGGAAGCCTGAAATAGACCTGAGATTCTATCCCGAAGGAGGACACCTGATTGCAGGGACAAACGGACACGTGGCTTTTGAAATCAACGATGAGGAGGGAAAACACCTGGATGCCGAACTTTCCATCATTGATAGCGACGGAAAGGAAGCCGCTAAAACACGGACCTTGAACTGGGGAAGAGGAATGTTCCTCCTGCCTGACATACCCATGTCCGAAGAATACAAAGCCAAAGTGCATTACCAAGGTTACGACTACGAAGTGAAGTTACCCGAAGTGAAAAAGGAAGGATATGCCCTGCATGTGGAAAGGAAAGACAGCGTACTGAGGATGATTATACAAGGAGCCACCGAAAGCAAGGAGGAATTGGGGATTCAGATACAATGCAATGGCGTAAGCAAGGCTTTCAGGAAACTGACACCCGGCAACAATGGGAAAGATACGGTGGACGTACATTGGGCTTCGCTCCCCACGGGCGTAAACCAAATCACGCTCTTCAACGCAGAAGGACGGATTTATGCAGACCGACTCTTTTTCGTCAACCACCATGATTATGACCAACCGCCCATCACCGTAGAAGGCATAAAGCAGGAATACGACCCGTTCGAGCCTATCGAACTGAGGATGAAGTTACTCCGGCACCATGACGCGGAGGTGTCCCTCGCCGTACGAGACCATGCCACGGACGAAACGACTTACGACAACGGCACGATGCTCACCGAAATGCTGTTGGCCAGTGAGATTAAAGGGTTCGTGGAAAATCCCGGATGGTATTTCGAGGCCGACGACAGCCTGCACCGGAAAGCACTTGACCTGCTCATGATGGTACAGGGGTGGAGAAGGCATGACTGGCGTATGATGGCCGGACTGGAAAATCCACTGTTTGAGTTCCTGCCCGAAAAGATTCAGACACTCAGCGGAAGTGTACACCAAACTTATTCGCTCTTAGAGGAAACAGATTATGGACAAAGTGTCTATATACCCACTATTGCCGACACAGCTACCATATACACTACGGCTCCCGACTATTCCGAATATATGGATAAACGGGATGGAATTTCACGGAGTAGCGGCATTATCTGGACGCTACAAAAACTTTATGCCCCCTCAGACAAACCGTTGAAACAAGAAGTCAAAGTGTCTGCCTCCTTCATACAAGACAAAGATATTGTGGAAGCCACACAAACTACCATTAAAGGAAAATTCTATATGCCATCGGCCATTGTACATGACAATTACATCCTATTCCTAAATGCGTCGGACAGCACAAAAACGGAAAAACACAAGACTCGAATGAAAAAAAGGGGATTCATGGATGAACAGGCTTATCCGGAGTTCTATGTTAAGCTCGACCCGTTCTTTCCTGTATTCCCCAAACCATACAGCTATTATCAGGATGCTTCCCTTGAGGAAAAATTCACAGCCCAAGACACGGACACCACCTCGGCAGATTCTTTCACCAACCGGACACTACAAACCGTCACCGTAAGAAGTAAGCGGGGAGGACTTAGAACACTCGACTTCAGCAAACCTGCCTTGGTGATAGATGCCTATGATGCATTCAATCTTGCTGCAGACTATGGATTGAACGGGGGCATGCACGATTGGAGAACTTTCTCACGCCAAGTCGCCACAGCCTATTTCGGAGATATGGGAATGGATAGACACTACCATTTGGAAGAAAGGTATGATGGCTTATTAATAGACATCAAGACTGATCATCTACTCGATATAATTCCCGGAAGCGGAATAAATTATGATATACCTTCACAAAGTCCTGCTAAATCCAAGCTCTCTGACAGACAAATGGAAAAGTATCGCCGTTTACGCCATCTGGATAAACTGTACATTTATACCGATTACGTCCCACGGGAGCAAGGCAGCTGGAAATACAGCCAAACGAACCAACCAAATGTGGTGATTGACTACCATCTCCTGCCCAATGGAAAAAGACGTCCCACCTACCGGGACAGACGGTACGCCACAAAAGGGTTCTCTATCTGCACCGGATTCTACAGCCCCGATTACAGTAGAAGACATTTGCCTAAGACCAAAGATTACAGACGGACCTTATACTGGACACCTAAAGTGAATTTCAACGGACAGGGAGAAGCCATCATACGACTCTACAACAACGGCAAGAAAACGGCCATTGCCGTAGAGGCTGAGGGGATTACACCCGAGGGGAAACCAGTTGTGTGGAGAACCGGAGACAAACCTTAAACCGCCCATCGACAATGGATAATATAGCGAACAAGACTTGTCTTTTTTGGGGAATATGCTTCCTTTTTTGCATGCCGGCCTTCCCACAGGCAAGAGATTCCGTATATAATCCCTTGCACCAAGAAAAAGTGTACCTGCATTTTGACCAGACCGCTTACTTCCTCAAAGAAACAATATGGTTCAATGCGTATGTGCTTGACGAAAGCAACAGGCCGACCGACATCAGCCGGGTACTGTATGTGGAACTCGTCTCACCCGAAGGAGGGGTAGTGGACACGTTCAAAGGGAAAATCGAAAATAGCACATGCCACGGACAATTCCATTTAGACAGCGCATATCTCTCCGGATTATTTGAAGTCAGAGCCTATACACGCCACATGATGAACTTCGGGGAGGACAACTATTTCTCACGCGTCTTTCCCGTGTTCGACATCCCTACCGATGGGAATTACCATATACGTAGTATGCTTAACCGGACAAGACCCGACCTTTCAGACTGTCGCAACCGTACCACAAAAAGAAAACGGAGAAGAGACAGAAAAAGGCAACATGACACACTCCCCCTTTCCGTACAAAGAGCCATAAATTCCGTCATACGGCACAATCGTCATTTTCATCCCGACACGATCCATTGCGACAAATTACCGGAAAACCTATCTCCTGGCGAAAAGGTGGAACTCATGTTTCAGACCGTTCCCAACAGCACATTCTCACTTTCCGTTACCACCCAGGCTGACCATATCCCGACAAACTATAAAGGGAACATCTGCCAAAACCTGTTCCGTGACAGCAGTTGGGTGGCACGAAGTTACCATGCCCTACGCAAGTTCAATCCGCAAAACGCCATCCTATATGCTCCGGAAGCAGGGATTACGGTAGACGGGGATTTCTTTAAAGAGACAAGAGGGAAAAAGAAATTTTTGCCACAAGCCACCGTCAGCCTGTCCACCTTATCCGACAGCATTCATTTTGGCGGCAACATGAAAACCAATCCAAAAGGACAATGGTCATTCACATTAGATGACTTCTATGGCACACAAGAAGCCATCGTTAATGCCGTAAGGGCCGATTTCTTTTGGAATGAATCCAGAATCAGGATGTACAAATGGTTCTCTCCGACCCCCAAACGTTTTTCTCCCAGTGAATACAAAAGCATAACCTATCATACAAATGTCAATGCTACAGAAGAAAATATAAAAGAACTGGAAGAGGTCACCGTCAGGGCTAAGAGAAAGAAATGGCAATGGAGGGGAACAACACGTTCCTTGGTACATTATTCATGTCCTGAAGAATGGGAATACGCATTGGACCAAACCGGAGAAATCTCTTTCGATGGTTCTTTCTCGGCTTGGAGGCTGGCTGGCAACGTTTTATCCCGATACTATTATCCTGAAAGATACGCAAGGATATTGAATGTCAAGGAATATCACGGAGACCATGTTGTCCCCGAGGGGGATATTCATGACGGCAGGTTGGACATCTCAAAAGACATTAAGGAGATAATCATACGGACGGACCGTGCGGCATGCACACGATATGATTACAGCCGTGTTCCGTTCCAGCGAAACATTGAAAGAAATCCTACCGGCACACTTACCATCGTACACAAATACAAAAGCCTTGGAATCTCCATTGAAGAAAATCCGGATGCGTCAAACATGAAATACCTGAACTATTTGGTATGTCTCATTCCTTATTCGGACGAAGAACTAAAAAACAGGGAAAATAAGCCACATACCCGGCTCAGTCCCACATCCCGAATCACCGTCATTCATGGTTTTACACGACCGGAAAAATTCCATGCCCCGGATTACGAGCTGTCCCATGGACACTTGGAAAAAGATTTCCGGCGCACTTTATATTGGAATCCTGAAGTCAAAACCGATGAACGGGGCATCGCATGCGTCACGTTCTACAATAATGCGAATTGCCGTTCAATCCATATTTCCGCGGAAGGTATCGGAGAACACGGAAACCCTATCATTTATTATAATAAGGAGGATAAAAAATGAAAAAACTGGCATTGTCACTCTTACTTTGTTGTACCACGATGGGTATTATAGCACAATCCCATAAAGAAATCATGTCCGTAGACTCCCTCGCCGCCCGCGTGGAACGCTTCGGAACCGGCCTGCCACAGGAAAAAGTGTACCTCCATATCGACAACACCTGTTACTTCGTAGGAGATACCGTCTGGTATAAAGCATACGTCACAAGGAGCGACAAGAGGTGGCTCACCGACCTGAGCAAAATCATGTACGTGGAACTCCTCACGCCGGACGGATATCTCGTAGAACGGCAACAACTGAAAATGGAGGACGGAACGGCGCACGGCGCGTTCACCCTGACAGACTCGCTCTATGCCGGATACTATGAGCTGAGGGCTTACACCCGGTGGATGCTCAACTTCGGACGATACGAGCACCCTCATTCAAAATACACCGAGGACATGTTCTACAACGAACAGATGGCCAGGGACTTCTTCCGGGACTATGACAAACTGTATTCCCGCGTGTTCCCCGTGTTCGACAAACCCAAGGAAGCCGGGCGCTATACCAAGGACATGACTATGCGCCCCATGAGAAGGTATTACAAGGCCCGAAAGGGAAAGCCCGAAATAGACCTGCGATTCTATCCCGAAGGAGGGCATCTGATTGCAGGGACAAACGGGAGGGTAGCTTTTGAAATCAACGACGAGGAAGGAAAGCATCTGGAAGCCGAACTCTCCATCATGGATTCCCGTGGAAAGGAAATCACCCGGACACGGACATTGAACCGGGGAAGAGGCGTGTTCACCCTAACAGACATGAAACCGAACGAAGAATACAAAGCCAGACTGCATCACCAAGGTTACGACTATGAAGTGAAGTTACCGAAAGTGGAAAAGGAAGGATACGCCTTGCATGTGGAAAGGAAAGACAGCGTACTGAGGATGATTATACAAGGGGCCACCGAAAGCAAGGAGGAATTGGGGATTCAGATACAATGCAATGGCGTAAGCAAGGCCGTCAGGAAACTGTCACCCCGTAACAATGGGAAAGATACGGTGGACGTATATTGGGCATCGCTCCCCACGGGTGTAAACCAAATCACGCTCTTTAACGCAGAAGGACGGATTTATGCAGACCGCCTCTTTTTCGTAAACCACCACGACTATGACCAACCGCTCATCAACGTAGAAGGCATAAAACAGGAATATGCCCCGTTCGAACCTATCGAACTGAGGATGAAGTTACTCCGGCACCAAGACGCGGACATTTCACTCGCCATACGCGATCATGCCACGGACGAAACGACTTACGACAACGGCACAATGCTCACCGAAATGCTGTTGGCCAGCGAGATTAAAGGTTTCGTGGAAAACCCCGGATGGTACTTCGAGGCAGACGACAGCCTGCACCGCCATGCCCTCGACCTGCTCATGATGGTACAAGGATGGAGAAGGCATGACTGGCGTATGATGGCCGGACTGGAGCACACACAGTTTGAGTTCCTTCCGGAAAAGATTCAGACACTCAGCGGCAGCGTGCACCAGACTTATTCGCTCTTGGAGGAAACAGACTACGGCGATTCTGTATATATACCCGTCATAGATTCATCAGTCCCTATTTATACCACAGCCCGTGACTACCATCTATATCCGGATATGTACGCTCCCATGGCCAAAGTCCTGACCCTGCAAGACCTCTATGGCCCGCTCATTAAAAAGATGAAAAAGGAGGTGAACGTGTCTGCCTCATTCATACAAGACCGAGACATCGTAGATGTTTCACAAACCACACAAAACGGAAAGTTCTACATGCCTTCGGCTGTCGTAAACGACAACTACATTTTATTCTTAAGTGCTTCGGACAGCACAAAAAGCGAGAAATATAAAAGAAGAATAAAAAGGAAAGGCTTCATGGACGAACAAGCCTACCCGGAGTTCTATGTGAAGCTCGACCCATTCTTCCCAGTATTTCCCAAGCCATACAGTTACTATCAGGATGCTGCTTTCGAGGAAAAATTTGCCTTGCAGGATTCCGCAAGCCGGGAAAGCTTCACCGAACGGAAACTGAATACTGTCACCGTAAGGAGCAAACGGGGAGGATTGAGAAGATTAGACCACAGCAAGCCGGCCTTGGTCGTGGATGCTTACGAAGCCTTCAACCTTGCCGCCGACTATGGACTGAACTGCGGCATGCACGACTGGAGGACATTCTCGAGGCAAGTGGCCACGGCGTTTTTCGGAGACATGGGAATGGACAGGCATTTCTATCTGCAAGAACAATACGATGGAAAGATATTGGATTTTATGCCTGAACAAAAGAGGGAGTCCGAAGCGGGCATGTCCATGTCTAACGCACAAATGAAAAAGTACCACCGCCTCCGCCATCTGGACAAGCTGTACATCTATACCGATTACGTCCCACGCGAACAAGGAAGCTGGAAATACAGTCAGACCAACCAACCGGAGGTGGTCATAGACTACCGGCTTCTGCCCAACGACGGGGTACGACCCACCTACCGGGACAGACGGTATGCCGCAAAAGGATACTCCGTCTGTACGGAATTCTATTGTCCCGATTACAGCAAGAAGCCGATGCCCGATGCCAAAGACTACCGACGCACGCTTTACTGGACACCCAAGGTGAAATTCAACGATAAGGGAGAAGCCGTCATCCAACTATATAATAATAGTAAAAAGACGGTGATAACCGTGGAGGCCGAAGGCATTACAACCGACGGGAAACCCGTTGTGTGGAAATCGGAAACAGATAAAACATACTCACGTTGATTTGTCCCATCATTTGGAAAAAAATGTCCTATACACTTCCAAAATAAGTCCATACCTTTGCAGCGGAAACATGAAAGAGTCAGTGAATAACAGATATTTAAAAATATGAAGAAAGTCATGATTAGAAAGAAAACGGTAAACATCATGTGGATGATATTTCTGCTTATACTCACAGGTCAAACCATCAGTGCAAAACCCAAAAGTATAAAGGTTCATCCATACGTACCCTTTACCATCCCTGAAACAGGACCTGGAGGAGAAGCATATCCTTCGCATGTAAGAAACGATGTAGCCTCTGCACGCTTTAATGTAAAAGTGGCAGATATCAGAGTTGCTGCAATCCGCTATGACAATACAGGTTTTGGCAACCAAGGGCACAACATGGATGTCGCTCGCTTCGCCTCAAACAGCCGGTCCCCCGAAATTGAAATCAATGTGACGGGAGATGACGAAATCAACAGTGTAACCATTCATCCTGTACGTTTCTATCCACAAGAAAAACTGAAAATCAGTCCCGACAAAAAGACTGTCATATTCGAAATGGCCGAAGAACTACCCTACGCCATTGTCATCATCAACGGAGACGACCCACAGGATGCCTCTACCTCCAACCCACAGCTTACACTGATAAACGATCCCTTGGAAGACTTGGCGGAACGTCCTTCATTGGAAAGTCCTAATGTTCTTAATTTTAAAGCATTTGCAGAAAATTACTTAAAGAACAATCCAATCACAGACATTGCCGGACAAGCATGCCGTCCTGCGGGAAGTATCGCAGACGCCAGCCTGAACGACGAGAAAACGTTCACGTGGAATTACGAAAAGGGAGTATTCGTCCCCTACACCAACCGAATTGTAGCATTCCCGGACATGAGGGCAAGAAACCGGAATGACGTCTCTGATGCCCTGCAAGCCGCATTGGAGGCAATCAGGAACACACCGGAACTCAATACGCTCTACATACCGGCCGGAACTTATATATGGTCGGGACTTCGTATCGTCAACTGGAACGGAGACCATAAAAAGGGAGGAAAGCCCCTTTTCGTTTACACTGATGAAAATGCGCTCATGATTAACCGTTTGAAAGAATGCCGGGAAGCCAACGAACCTGCCATATACATTGCGAACTCTTGTTTTGTGACCATTTCCGGACGCGGCATGCATGACGGACAAGGTTGCTTTACTTTCGCAATGGACAGGAAGGACGCACGAAACACTCCACACCAGGGAGGAGCCGTAATAAAGAAATCAAGCCATATCACATTCAACGACACATATATACGTGACAGCCAGCAATGGAATTGGGAAACACATGATGCCACCGACATAAAACTAAACAACATTAAGGGGTTGTCGCCCTATAACCATGGATGGATAGACGGCCTCAACCTATCAAGCGGAAAAGACATCACTGTTAATGGTGCCATTACGTTGGGCAATGATGATACTTTCGCAACCGGCCACTATAACCCTTCGAACGAATTCCCAATACGTACTTATAGGGAGAATCCATCCATCAACCTCACAAACACAGACGACAATCCGGCAGAAATACGTAATACGTTTGCAGCAGCAGGTGTTTACAACAAAGACCGGATGGAATGGAGCCGCGACGGAGCTTCGGAGAATATCCGCGTCAACAATGCCATCGGATGGACACGTACGGCACATTGCATACGCATCGGAGGCAACGTCTTGGTCGGCAAACCTCAGGGCGGTTCCAACAGCAGAACTATAAAAGGGTATTACTTTGATAATTTCCATTCCATAACAGGAAGGAAAGCGGGCGGAGACATCAGGGTCCAATTCTATGAAAACTCCGATTTGCCGGCAAACGGGGAGCTTGTCGTCAAGAACAGTTCCTTTTGGACTCCTGCAAAGAAATGGGCACTTATCCCTGCCACAAAAGACAACCGGCACATGATACGAAAAGTAGTGTTACAGAATCTTTATTTCGTGAAACCCACAACAAAGCCTTCAGCCGTCTTCTCCGACATCGAAGAATTGACCATAAAGCAACTGCATATCGGAGGACGAACGATTGAAAAATACAGCTCTTCGGGTATTCCGGAGAAATTGGAAAATGTCACTCACTTCAAAAGCGATTTCAAAGATAAATAATAGAAGAAACCACGTCTGAAAAAGAACCGATAAGGCTTCGAAAAAATGAAAGATGATTTAAAAGACTATCAGAGAAGGTTGGTAAACCTCCTCTGATTTCACACGGTAATCTCTATTTGATTGTGTTCGGAATCCAGAACACAACTTTCATAGAACCCATCGCCTGTAAAACGTGGTCCACTGATAACCTCGTACCCGGCTGATTGTAATTTAGCAGTCAGACTATTCACCCGTTCCTCACTCCCCACACTGAACGACAAATGAATATATCCCGTACGATAAATATCTTTTCCCAGGACCGACAAATCCGGACGTGTCATGATTTCCAACTTGGCTCCATTGCCAAAACTTAAAAAATAGGACTTCAAGCCTGTCCGGGGATTATGATACATTTCATTAGAAACGGCACCGAAAAAACGCACAAAGAAATCCTTTACCACTTCCAAATCCCTCACATACATAGCCACATGGTCAATCTTCATCTTTTCACAAAACTTATCTTTAAGTTCAACTTCAAATGGTAAGCACGGTTTTCACGCTCCAAATAACCATACTTGTCTTTTTCCGGATGTCCTTTCTCCAAACGGGTATGCGTGAACAAGAAATCGGCAAAGACCCGACGCTCCGTCTTACGATAGGCCACCATACGCCCCTCCGCATCCACCATTACGAAACCGGCCACAGCCGAATCCGTCCCGTCGTACTGCTTGGCCGGACGCATGCCTAAGGCCAAAGCCAACAGGAACTCTTTCATCTTGTAACGGTAATACCCGTGTTTGCGAATCAGTTCTTCCTTTATTTTCAACGGGTTCCGCTCTTCTATGAGCGCCGTCAGTTCGTCCACCCGGCTCACGTTGTCCAAATGCATCAAACGCACCATCTCGGCCAACACGCGGGGGAAGTTGAGGTCTATCATGCAAAGGTTACTGCGGAACACTTTGTCGGCCACGTCATTGTATTTCAACACGCCGCCCATGCTCTCGATGTAAAGCATGCGGCGCGCCACCTCGTTCGGATTGTCCGGGTCGTCCGTATAATTGATTTTGTTGACCGCCGGTTGGGAGAAACGGATACCTCCCTGCTCGAATTTCAGATTGGCCGTCCGTCCGCCATCCAACAAGGGCATCATGGCGCAAAGACGGGAATAGATGCGGAATCCCACGGGTGGGAAACTGCTGTCATGAAAAGTAATGTAGAAATCGGTACGGTCATCCGTCCGGGCTTCCATGTCATAAATCTTCAGTGCATCGAGAAAGCCCTCCACCCCTTCGGGTGCCTCCACCTCTTCGTTCCGTTCCCGTTTCAACGTATCGAGAATCATAGCCGCCACTGTGCCGAAGTCTTCACGCGGAAAACGTTCGTCCATCTGTTCCCCTTCGACATGGATGTCGGTCTCTTCTACCGTGTAACGACGCTCTCCGTCATGTTCCTGCCGCGTTACCTGAAAAATAGGCAACACACGACCGGAAGGTAGCCCCTCTTCATTGCCCAAGACTATCCCTCCTTGAGCCAAGAGGTTGAAAAACACATATAATTCGTTCCATTCCCTACGTGTAGCTGTCAACATATCCATTCCATTTTAAAATACAGGCAAAAGTAATAAATAATATGGGATTTTCCCTACCTTTGCAGACAAAAACAACGCTTACAATGATAACTCTGAAAGAACTATACCGTATCGGCTACGGCCCGTCGAGCAGTCATACCATGGCTCCGCGTAAGGCCGCCACCCTTTTTTTTGGAACGCAATCCGAAGGCCGTACGTTTTGAAGTAACCCTCTACGGCAGTCTGGCCGCTACAGGAAAAGGACATATGACAGACAAAGCGATTCTCGACGTATTGGACGAACCACGCACTACAATCATTTGGAAACCTAAGACTTTCCTTCCCTACCATCCGAACGGCATGAAGTTTCAAGGATTTGACGCAGAAGGACACATCACTGAGAATTGGACTGTGTTCAGTATCGGCGGAGGAGCACTGGGTGAAGAGGGAAAACAAAACCTGACGTTTGAAGAAATATACCCGATGAACTCTGCCACAGAAATCCTGGCTTGGTGCATGCATACCGGAAAGAGTTATTGGGAATATGTAGAAGAATGCGAAGGAAAAAACATCTGGGACTATCTGGAAGAAGTGTGGAACACCATGCAACAGGCCATACGGAACGGACTGGAACATGAAGGCGTGTTACCCGGCCCATTGGGATTGAGAAGGAAGGCCACATCTTATTACGTCCGTGCCGACGGCTACCAACATTCCATGCGTACGCGCGGATTGCTTTTCGCATACGCCCTTGCCGTCAGCGAAGAGAATGCCGGAGGTGGAAAAATCGTCACGGCCCCCACTTGCGGCTCCTGCGGCGTACTGCCGTCTGTGTTATACCATCTCTCCGTATCGCGGCATATCAGCGACCAACGTATCCTCAGAGCTTTGGCCACAGCCGGCCTTTTCGGAAACATCGTGAAGAAAAATGCATCCATATCCGGTGCTGAAGTAGGATGCCAAGGAGAAGTGGGCGTAGCTTGTGCCATGGCGGCCGCTGCCGCAGCCCAGTTGTTCGGAGGCACACCGGCACAAATCGAATATGCAGCCGAAATGGGATTGGAACACCATTTGGGACTGACTTGCGACCCTGTTTGCGGTTTGGTGCAAATCCCTTGCATCGAGCGCAATGCCTATGCTGCCGCCCGTGCCATGGATGCCAATTCGTATGCCATGCTGACTGACGGAGCACACCAAGTATCGTTCGACAAAGTGGTGGAGGTTATGAAAAAGACCGGCCACGACCTGCCGTCCCTATATAAAGAAACGGGAGAAGGAGGGCTGGCCGAAGATTACAAACGGATGTGGGACACGTTGCATACCCGTTAACGGACACCACGCAACGTATCCAACAAACCGGCACAAGCATCTTCCAGTATGTCGAGAACATTCTCGAATCCGCTGTCGCCTCCATAGTAAGGGTCGGGCACATGGTCTACTACCTTCAGCCGACAATAGTCCGTCATGCGTACGACTTTCTTTTCTTCCTCCAATCCGGGTGCCAAAGACTTCAACTTACTGATGTTACGGTCGTCCATTCCTACAATCCAATCGAAATCAAAGAAATCATCATACCGCACCGGACGTGAAATGTGGGTAATGTGGTACCCTCGGCGTGCCGCATGTACCCGCATACGGGCATCGGCGGGTTCTCCTTCATGATAGTCTATCAAACCGGCGGAATCCAAGAAGAACTCATGCTCCAAACCGACATCATTCACCAACCTCCGCATGACTTCTTCGGCAGCCGGAGACCGGCAGATATTTCCGAGGCAAACAAATAAAATCCTTTCCATCGCTATCTAAAATCAAATCCTCTCCACAGACTGTTACCAAGAAAGAGTATATGAACCACGCCCCGTCCCATAAAGCTGGCTGGCTGCCGTAGTCGTAATACTACCGTAAACACCTGATTGTCCGCTGTTGGAGCCACTCGGTGCCGATTGCGGAGCCGTAGCCGAATAACTATACTGAACGCTAAAGTTTATTTTGGCCATTCTACCGCGAAAATCGTCCGGAAGCCGGATACCGATATATGGATTGGATTTATCCGCATCATACACCACATTATAATCTTTAGTGAAAGTCGTATCCGTACATTCCACACTCCAATGGTATTCAGCCTTATACAATAAATCCCCCAGACTTTGCTGTACTGCCGTAATCGTAACCGAATCTCCCGCATTCCATACCGTAGGTTCAATGCGGAAACCGGCAAACGACGGTAAAGTACAAATATGCTTGTCTTCTTCGCAAGCTACAAAAGTCATAGCCACCGCACCCAGACATGCCAAACGCATCAAAGATTTCATTTTCATTCGTCTCTTTATCTTTTTTATAATGTTTTTAATTCCTTATATAAACGTTGCACCGGCAATCCCATGACATTGAAATAAGAACCGCTGAGGGAAGATACTCCCACATAACCTATCCACTCCTGAATGCCGTATGCCCCGGCTTTATCCAACGGACGGTAGTGCGCCACATAATACGCTATCTCTTCATCCGACAACTCGTCGAAAGTCACTTCACTGACCGTCGCAAAAGTCTTTTTCTTTCCGGCTGTTACTAGTGTCACTCCGGTTATCACCTGATGCGTACGTCCGGACAGGCGGCGCAACATATCCTTGGCTTCGGCCTCGTCTTTCGGCTTGCCCAGAACCATCCCGTCCGTCCAGACTATCGTGTCAGCCGTGATAATCAACTCGTCCGGCTGCATAATGGTTTCATACGCTTCCGCTTTCTTGCGGGAAATGTACTTCGGAATTTCTTCCCCCGACAACCCGTCCGGATAAGACTCGTCGATGCCCGGCAACACTCTCACTTCATAATCCACATCCAATCCCGCCAAAAGTTCTTTCCGGCGCGGGGAATTGCTGGCCAAGACCAGACGGTATTTCTTCAAGTTCTCCAACATATTTTCCATTGTTTTACTACCAACCAAAAGCCTTTTCATCCTTCAACCACAAGCCTTGCGCCTTCAACACCTGTTCTATCACGTCGCGCCCGCATCCATATCCCCCTTTCAAATGGGAAATATAAACCGCCAAAGCCTTGATTTCCGGAGCCGCGTCGGCCGGTGCACAAGGACAGCCGCAACGCTGCATGACCTCATAATCAGGGATGTCGTCGCCCATGTAAAGCACTTCCTCGTCCCGCAATCCATAACGTTCCAAAAAGGCTTCGTATGTCTTTATCTTCACGGCACATCCCAAATGCACGTCCGGAATGCCCAATCCCTCATACCGTTTACGCACCGATTCGGTACGTCCCCCGGTAATAATGGCCACATGCAAGCCCGACTTGACAGCCAATTGCAAGGCATACCCGTCTTTGATATTGACCGAACGCATCGGTTCCCCTCCGGGATGCAACGTAATGGTCTCGGCACTCAGCACGCCGTCCACGTCGAAAGCCAACGCCTTTATCTTCCTTAAATCGTAATTAATCATTTGTTTCTTTCCTTTCCGCTTTATTCCTCAAAGCCAGGGCGTGGATGCTCCGGCTCATCATTTCATAGAGTGCTTTACGTTCCGGTTCTCCGTCCAGCATGGCGCACTGGCGGTCCATCACCTTCCGGTCGTAACGCACAGCCGGTCCCGTCTGTGCCTCCACGGGCGGAAGGCGATGGACCTTCCGTGCCGTCTCGTCTATCAAAGGCCACATCACATCGAACGGTATGCCTTCCCTGCCCAATACATCCGCAGCCAAAGCATAACAATGGTTCACAAAATTGCACGCAAACACCGCTGCCAGATGGAGACGGCGGCGTCTCTCCGTACTCATCTCCTCCACCCTGTCCGAGACAGAACGTGCCAACTGCTCCGTCTGTGCGAGCACATCAGGGGCAGCCGTTTCCACAAAGACCGGAATCTTCTTGAAATCCACCGGACAATCTTTAGAGAATGTCTGCATGGGATACAACACGCCATAACGATGGGCGTGACCACGGAAAACATCCATCGGCATGCTCCCTGCCGTATGCAGGCACAAAGCATCTCCTATCCGGGGAGCGATACGGGACACCAAGCCCTCTAACACTCCATCTTTCACAGAGAAGATATACACATCCGCACCCGGCACCACGGCATCAAGGTCATCCGTTGCCGGACATCCCAAACGTCCGGCCAAAGCTTCGGCGGAAGCCATCGTACGGCTGAATACCTGCAACGTTTCATGGCCTGCACGGTGCAACGCCTCCCCCAACTGCGTGGCCAGATTACCGGCACCGATCCAGACAATTTTCATTCTTCCGGTGCGTCAAAGGTATTGATATGCACTTTCTCCCACTGCAACCGGTCTTCATTGAACGGCTTGCGTTCCATTCCCTTATGGCCCACAGCCACGATGGAAAGCACCCTTAGATGCTCCGGAATATGCAGAATGGCCCGCACCATCTCCTCCGCAGGTTTTCCATCCGCCATTGTACGGTTCCGGATTTGCACCCAACAAGCACCCAGACCCAAATCCTCAGCCTGCAACAACATCATGGTCGTAGCCACCGAAGCGTCTTCCACCCACACGTCGCTCTGCGTCGGGTCGGCCAAGACGACTACCGCCAAGGGAGCACCTTCCACCAGTTCGGCCCCGTGCTCCTTGCAATGCGCCAGTTGTTGCAACAATTCCTTATTGTCCACGACCACGAACTCCCAAGGACGCACTCCCTTGGAAGAAGGGGATATCAGCGCCGCACGCAACAAAGCCACCACTTCGTCTTGGTTCAACTCTTCTTCCGTAAACTTCCGCATGCTACGACGGATGCGAATCAGCTCGCTAAACTTTTCCATTTCCTTATCCTTATATTTATTGTCACATTGCGCAAAGATACATGATTTCCCTATTACGGAGAAAAGAAATCCGGACGGAATCGACAGTTTCACCAAATAAATCGACGGTTCTTTATACAAAAAAGCGTATTTTTGCGTTATTTAAAAAGCGTAAGTAGACAAACAACGAAGTGAAGACAAGACTTTTCAAATCCATATTCTGCCTTTTCCTGCTGACCCTTATGGCCTTGCACGTCGACGCCCAAGACAAAGTAAAACTGTCGGGAAGGGTCATCGACGATGAACAAAACCCGGTACTTTTTGCCGTAGTAAAAGTCGATGGCCAGGCCGCAGGTACTACCACAGACCTGCAAGGGCGTTACCAACTGGAATTCTCCACTGCCGACACCGTGACCGTGTCGTTCAGCATGATAGGTTACGTAACCAAGAAAAAAACACTGGTCCGCCCCAAAGGCAGTTTACGGCTCAACATCACCCTGCAAACCCAAAGCATCGACATGGGTGAAGTAACGGTAAAGGAAGTACGGCGGCAAATGAATTCCACGCAACATCTGAATGCCGAAAACCTGAAACGGCTGCCCTCCACTACCGGAAATGCCGTAGAGGAACTGGTGGCTACACAAGCGGGAGTCAGCACGCACAATGAGTTGAGTTCGCAATATAACGTAAGGGGCGGAAGCTTTGATGAAAACAGTGTGTATATCAATGGAGTGGAAGTTTACCGCCCCATGCTTATCAGTTCCGGACAACAGGAAGGACTGAGCGTCATCAACAGCGACATGGTGGAAAGCATTAACTTCTCGGCCGGAGGTTTCGACGCCAAATACGGGGACAAAATGTCGTCCGTATTGGACATTACTTACAAGAAGCCCAAGAAATTCGAAGCTTCGGTTTCGGCCAGCCTTTTGGGAGCCGGCCTTTATGTAGGTTATGCCAAAAAGAACTTCAGCATGACCCACGGTGTACGTTACAAGACCAACCAGTATATGTTGGGGTCGTTGGAAACCAAAGGAGAATACAGCCCGCGTTTCCTCGACTACCAGACTTATATCAGTTGGTCGCCCAACAAACGTTGGAGCCTGGATTTCATCGGGAACATCTCCCAGAACCAATATGACTTCCTGCCGACGAACCGGCAAACCAATTTCGGCACGATGCAGGATGTCAAGTCGTTCCGTGTATATTTCGACGGAAAGGAAGAAGACCTCTTCCGTACGCTGTTCGGCACATTGAGCCTGTCGCACAACTTCACCGACCGTACGAAGCTTTCCCTTTTGGCTTCGGCATTCGCCACCAAGGAACGGGAAACATACGACATCCAAGGACAATATTGGCTCGACGAGACCAACACGACCGAACAATTAGGCGTAGGCACCTACATGGAGCATGCCCGCAACTATTTGGATGCCAACATGAAGAGCCTGAAGGTCTTGTTCTCCCACAAACCGAAGGGGCACGACATACAGACCGGACTCACGTGGAAACACGAAATCATCGACGAGAACTCACGCGAATGGGAAATGCGCGACTCTGCCGGATATTCCATTCCCCACACGGGCAACCGTCTGGACCTGATTTATAACCTGAAGTCTTCCAACCGCATCAGCAGCGACCGCCTCGAACTTTTCGGACAGGACACTTGGCGATTTACTAACAGCCACGGTATCTTTTCCCTGAATTACGGGGCACGGTTGAGCTATTGGAGCTGGAACAAGGAATGGCTGTTCAGTCCGCGTGTTTCGCTCGGCATCATCCCTTCTTTCAACGAAGATTTCACATTCCGCATTGCCACGGGACTGTATTATCAGGCTCCTTTCTACAAGGAGCTACGAGACACCGTGACAACCGGAGTCTCCACCAAAGTACACCTGAACCGGAACATCAAGTCACAGCGTTCGTTCCAAGTCGTATTGGGTGGCGACTACAAATTCAAGCTCATGAACCGTCCGTTCAAATTCACCACGGAAGTCTATTACAAAGCCTTGAGCAACCTGATTCCCTACAATGTGGACAACGTGAAAATCGTATATTACGGGGGCAACATCGCTTCGGGATACACCACAGGCATCGACTTCAAAATCTTCGGGGAGTTTGTAGAGGGTACGGACTCCTGGATCAGCTTCAGCCTGATGAAAGCCCAGCAGAAAGTAGACGGTAAGAGTTTCCCGCAAGCCACCGACCAACGTTACAACCTGAACTTCTTCTTCAGCGACTTCTTCCCCGGTACGACGCGGTGGAAGATGACACTGAAAGCCAGCATTGCCGACGGACTTCCCTTCGGTCCGCCCCATACGGGATTGGAACGCATGGTATTCCGCGCCCCGGCCTACAAACGCGTGGACATCGGCATGAGCTACCGGCTGTTGGACAACGAGGACGGACGCAACCAAAAGAAGTTCATCCGCCACCTGCGTAACGTATGGCTGGGTGTGGACTGCTTCAACCTGTTCGACATCAGCAACGTAAGCTCATACTATTGGGTAACGGACGTGACCAACCAACAATACGCCGTACCCAATTACCTGACCGGACGGCAAATCAACGCACGTATCCTGATTGAATTGTAACCACGAGAACGGCTACTGCCAAAAAAACATGAATTTATTTCCTGTTTCACCGCAAAATGCGTACTTTTGCATCATGATAAAAGCACGCCTGCGTGCAAACAACTAAAATTTATATGTCATGAAGATATCACATATCGAACATTTGGGTATCGCAGTGGAAAGCATCGAAGCCGCACTGCCTTATTATGAAAACGTATTGGGTCTGAAGTGCTACAACATCGAAGAGGTGGCCGACCAAAAGGTGAAGACCGCTTTCTTGAAAGTAGGCGAAGTGAAAATCGAACTCTTGGAGCCGACAAGCCCGGACAGTCCCATCGCCAAATTCCTCGAAAAAGGAGGCCGTGGCGTACATCATGTGGCATTCTGCATCGAAGACGGTGTGGCCAACGCTTTGGCTGAATGTGAAGAAAAAGGCATCCGCCTGATAGACAAGGCTCCGCGTCTCGGAGCAGAGAAGTTGCAAATCGCATTCCTGCATCCCAAATCGACTTGCGGCGTACTGACCGAACTTTGTGAACATTAACACAACTCCAAGTGAATTTCAATCCGATCTTTGAACTTCATATAAAGGCTCGTCCTTGAACCTGATACCACCGGCGGAACCGCTTTCCACGAAAGCCTTCCGCAGGTGGCTTGTTTTTTAGGGGATAGGAAAATCAAAGCCTTCTTTTTGAAACAGAAAATAAAACAGATTATGAGTGTCCAAACAGAAAAAATCAAGGAATTAGTAGAACTGCGCGCCAAAGCCCGTATGGGAGGCGGCGAAAAAGCCATTGAGAAACAGCATGCCAAAGGCAAGTACACGGCTCGCGAACGCATCGACATGCTGCTCGATCCGGGCAGCTTCGAGGAAATGGATATGTTCAAGCTGCACCGTTGTACGAACTTCGGCATGGAGAAGAAACAGTACTTGGGCGACGGCGTGGTGACCGGCAGCGGCACGATAGACGGCCGCCTGGTTTATGTCTTCGCACAGGACTTCACCGTGAACGGCGGTTCGCTGTCGGAAACGATGGCTGAAAAAATCTGCAAGGTCATGGACCAAGCCATGAAAATGGGCGCACCTTGCATAGGCCTGAACGACTCCGGCGGCGCACGTATCCAGGAAGGCATCAACGCTTTGGGCGGATTCGCCGAGATATTCCAACGTAACATCATGGCCTCCGGCGTAGTGCCCCAAATTTCGGGCATCTTCGGCCCGTGCGCCGGCGGTGCGGTCTATTCTCCCGCCCTGACGGACTTCACGTTGATGATGGAGGGCACTTCTTATATGTTCCTCACCGGTCCGAAAGTGGTGAAGACGGTGACGGGCGAAGACGTGTCGCAAGAAGACTTGGGCGGCGCAAGCGTACATTCCACCAAGTCCGGCGTGACGCATTTCACGGCCCAGACGGAAGAAGAGGGCTTGGCCACCATCCGCACGCTGTTGAGCTACATCCCGCAGAACAACATGGAGGAAGCTCCGCGCATGGAATGCACCGACCCCGTCGACCGCATGGAAGACGCGTTGAACGAAATCATCCCGGACAATCCGAACAAAGCATACGACATGTATGAGGTCATCGGGGCCATCGTGGACAACGGCGAGTTCTTTGAAGTGCAAAAAGACTATGCCCGCAACATCATCGTAGGCTTTGCCCGTTTCAACGGCCAGAGCGTGGGCATCGTGGCCAACCAACCGAACTGCTATGCAGGCGTACTCGACTGCAATGCCAGCCGCAAGGGCGCACGTTTCGTACGTTTCTGCGACGCCTTCAACATACCTTTGGTCACGTTGGTAGACGTGCCGGGCTTCTTGCCGGGTACAGGACAAGAATACAACGCCGTCATCCTGCACGGTGCCAAGCTGCTGTATGCTTACGGCGAAGCCACCGTACCCAAAGTGACGGTAACCTTGCGCAAGAGCTACGGTGGTTCGCACATCGTCATGAGCTGCAAACAGTTGCGCGGCGACTTGAACTACGCTTGGCCGTCGGCCGAGATTGCCGTGATGGGAGCAGAAGGTGCCGTGGCCGTACTTTATGCCAAAGGCGCGAAGGAAGCTGAAGACCCGAAAGCTTTCCTGGCCGAAAAAGAAGCCGAATACAACAAACTCTTCACAAACCCGTACCAGGCTGCCAAATACGGTTATATCGACGACGTAATCGAACCGCGCAACACGCGTTTCCGTGTTATCCGTGCCTTGGCCCAACTGAAGACCAAGAGTTTGACCAACCCGGCCAAAAAGCACGGTAATATTCCTTTGTAATCCCTGTCATCCGAAACATCATGGAACAGAACCAAATTAAAAACAATGAAGTGTTGGCCGCCATCACGTTGGCCCTGCACGAATATCAGGGCTACACGATGCACGTGTCGGAAAGCGGCGTCCTGACTTTGGGAAACGCGGATACGGAGTGGAATTCCAAATTACGCACGCAACGCCAACAGCCTGAACATAAATTTTAAAGCAAACAAGCAGATGAAGACTTACAAATACAATATCAACGGCAACGATTATGAGGTGGCCGTGGAAGGGATAGAAAATTACGTGGCTACCGTGACGGTAAACGGTGAGAGCTATACCGTGAAGATGCCCGAACCGGAAAAGCCGGCACATCATCCCGTAGTAGTAAAACCTGCCGGAGTGCCCGCCGTAATCGACAAACCCAAGAAGTATGGAGTGAAAGCTCCGCTTCCGGGCGTGATCGTGGACGTGAAAGTGAAACCGGGCGACGAAATCAAGCGCGGTGACACGGTGGTCATCTTGGATGCCATGAAGATGGAAAACAACATCACGTCCGACCGCGCCGGAAAGATTGCGGAAATCTGCGTCGTACCGGGCGAATCGGTCATGGAAGGCAAGGACTTGGTGATTCTGGAATAATCCGGCCCCAAGAGCTGAAACCAACAAAAAGGGCCTTTGCTTTTGTAAAGGCCCTTTTTGTCAAACCATCTCTTTCATCAACCGGAAAAACCCGGTGAACATCTTTCACCTAAACTCTCCCTTTTCATCCGGTTAAGCAGGCTGCCCGCTTCGCGCCCTGTCTTCCATAATGGCATCCATTTGTTCCTTGGCCCAATCAATCAGCGCGTTCAACCGGGGCAACAAAGACTGCCCACGCGATGTCAACGAATACTCCACCTTCGGAGGAATCTGGGCATAGGCCCGGCGGTTTACAATACCATCTTGCTCCAACGTCCTCAAAGTCACCGTCAACATCTTTTGCGAAATATCGGGAATAGCCCTTTGGAGTTCGCCAAATCTCATGACCGCCGTCTGCTCCAACGTAAATATCACCAATATCGACCATTTGTCGCTGATACGGGACAGGATGTTCCTTATCGGGCAATCCCGGACAAAGATTTCATCTTTCTGCTTATCTGCTTCCATAACCCATTATGTTTGAATCACGCTACAAAAGTAACTAAAAACCCATAATGGTACAAACAGTCTTATTCTTCCGCGTTAAAACAAGTTAAACCACCCAAAGATAATCCCCTCATACACAACATTGGTTTCCGACCGGTAAGTATCTGAGAATTCGGTGCCTACTTGTATATACGGCTGTAAAGGACGAACTTTGCAGCATCAACCGAACAAACAGTATAAACCCTAAAAAAGAACAAGTCATGAAACATGTAACATTGATTGGTGCAAGCGGATTTGTAGGAAGCGCCATTTTGGAAGAACTCTTGAATCGTGGGCATCATGTCACGGCCATCGTACGTACACCCAACAAACTTACGCAGTCCCACACGAATCTGAAGGTTGAAGTCATGGACGTGGAAGACCGGAATGCCCTCGTCCAAGTATGCCACGGACAGGATGCCGTGATAAGCGCGTATAATCCGGGATGGGGCAACCCGGAAATATACGAAGACACCTTACGCGTCTATCCCCTGATATTGGAAGCCGTGAAAGCCTCCGGCGTGAAACGCTTTCTGGTCGTGGGCGGCGCAGGTAGCTTGTTCGTCAAACCGGGGTTGCGTCTGGTGGATACCGGCACCCTGCCGGAAGCATGGCTCCCGGGCGTGAAATCCCTGTCCAAGTTCTTTTTGGAAACATTAACCGCAGAGCAAGAACTCGATTGGGTGTTCTTCTCCCCTGCCGCCAACCTCGGCAATTTGCAGAAAGGCGTGCGCACGGGCAAGTTCCGCCTCGGGAAGGACGACCTGATTGTGGACGAGAAGGGGGACAGTTTCATCTCCGTAGAAGACTATGCCATGGCCATGGTGGATGAATTGGAACAGGAAAACCACCATCGGGAACGCTTTACGATAGGATATTGAAAAGCTACGCCCGAAAGCATCCGGAATACATAAAACGTAAAATATCCGGAACAGCTATTCGAGTTCTATAAACTATTAAAATTCAAATACTTATCATTTTAAAATCGTTCTGCGCCAAACGAAAAATCATTTGCCGCAGAACGATTTTCCGTTGTGCTGAGAACGATTTTCCAATCTCAGCACAACGATTTCAAGCTTTCTGCCGTAAATAACATTTACCTACCGAAAGCCTCATCCCACTCAGAAAAGCACCCATTTACAACGGTCTGAAAACTCCTGTCCGCCCCGATGCCCGAAAGCCTCCACTTGGTTCTCCCCGTGCTTCAAACCGACCTTCCTCCAGATGCAAATGCTTCCGTTGCGCTCCGGACTTCCGCAATCTTTCCCGTTCACTTTCAGGCGGACGGTCTCGCAATTCGTATATACCTTGACATCCGTCAATGAATCCCGGCGGGCCACATCCCTCCGGCTGGCGATATGAACCACCGGCTCTTCCGACCATTCCGACTGATAAAAGTAGAAAGCATCCTTCCGTATCTTACGGTCGTAAGAGACCAGCCCCTTGTCGTTCATCCCCGGCATATCCCCCTCGTTGCGCGACGCGCTGGCAAAATCGAACATGTTCCAGACGAAAGAGCCCCACGCGAAACCGCTGCGCTTGATGGCATCGTAAGTCTGTTCGTGCACCGTGGCCTGCCATTCTTCGGGATGGAACACCCCGTCGGCCTTCGGTGTCTTCTTTCCCGTCTGCCAATGATGCCACACGTTTGCGCCGGCTCCATACTCGCTCACGGCGATACCCTTGTTTCCGCACTGGCGGTTCCACCGCTCCAATGTGGATTTCATTTCCGAAGGCTCCGCCCAATACCATCCGGGATAGGTGTTGAACGCCATAATATCGGGCACGGAGTTTTCCGGACGTTTCTCTACATTTGCGGCCAACACCGTCAGCCGTCCCGGGTCTTCGCGGTGCGACACGTCATTGAGTTCCGAAATCAATCCTTTCACATCCCCTTTGGACAACTCGTTGCACAGGCTCCAACAGAAAATGGAAGGGTGATTGAAATTCTGCCGGATGAGTTCCGTCAATTCCGTTTTCATGTTCTCCGTGAATTCCGGGGTGTCCAAGGCTTTGCCGACCAAAGGAATCTCGGCCCAGACCAACATGCCCTCGCGGTCGCACAGGGTGTAAAACTCGTCCGAATGCGGATAATGTGCCAGCCGGATGCCGTTGGCACCGATTTCCTTGATGAGTGACATGTCCTCCCGGTGGTCGGCCGAAGAGATGGCCCACCCCTTGTCCGGACGGTCCTGATGGCGGTTCACTCCTTTTATCTTATAAGGCTTCCCGTTCAGGATGAAACCTTTTTCAGCGTCCACACGGAAAGATCTCAGACCGACATACTGCGACAGGGTGTCCAACACTTCCTTGCCCCGCTTCAGCTCCACGAAAACACGATACAGGTAAGGTGATTTACGCCCGTCCCACAACATGGGGTTGTCCACCGTCAACCGGTTCGTAAAATCGAGCCGTGCCTGCCCTTCCGCAGCTTGGGAGGTCGTGGTCGTCGCCACCAGTTTACCGGCGGCATCGAACACGTCCGTCTTCACGGACAATTCTTTCACCCGTTTCAGTCCGTTGTCCACTTTGGTGACTACCGACAAGTCCGCACGTCGCTCGCCGACCTGTTGGCTGACATATACCCCGGAAGAAGCATAATCCAAAGGCGTGATGCAAGCCTTAGGCAACAACAGGAGCGAGACAGGCCGGTAGATGCCGCCAAAGACGGTGAAGTCCCCCTCCAAAGGGGCGATGTTCAACTCCTTACGGTTGGACACGGCTACCTCCAACAGGTTCTCGCCGGAATGCACGTAGGGCGTGATTTCAAAACAAAAGGCATTGAAACCTCCCACATGTTCTCCTACCTCCTGTCCGTTGACTTTCACTTCCGCCTTTTGGCTCGCCGCCTCGAAACGCAAAAAGATACGTTTTTTCATCATCGCGGGCGAAACGGACAAGGTATAACGGTACGTGCCATCGCCCCTGTAATAATCGGGCGACGTGCCGTCTTTCGCATTCCACGTGTGAGGCACGTCCACTTGCTCCCATACGTCCTCCCTTCCGTCCTTATCCAGACGGAAATCCCATTTCTCACTCAAAAAACTTTGCTGTCTGAGCTGCCCGGCCACAGGAACGGACAGGCACGCGCAAAACATCGCCAAGGCCAGGGGCCTTACTTTTAATACATTCATCGGTTCTAAAAGGTTAAGTTGTGAATCCACGCCAACCGGACCATCCGCCGCCTTCCACGTGAAGGCCATGGGATGCACGTCCCGCTGCGCAAGACAAAGGTATAAAGGAAGAGGCTGCCTCGCCGTGCACATTTCCTTTATAAATTGGCAGTTTTGCGGCAAAACTTGAAAACTGCGGAGAAACTTGCGTCTTTTACCAAAAAAGATTCCACCGTAAGCCGGAAAATTGCCGCCAATACACTAACTTTGGGTAATCATCACTATTATCTATACCAGAACATGAAAAAGACATACCTTTTGGCCTTGTCCCTCGTTTGCGGACTCGGCGGAAACGGACTGGCGCAAGAAGCCGCCAAGCCCTTGAAAGCTTACATCGTGTCGGACGCACATTTCGACACGCAATGGAACTGGGACGTGCAGACGTCCATCAACGAATACGTGAAAAATACTTTGGAACGCAATCTCTCCTTGCTGGAACGCTACCCCGATTACCTGTTCAACTTCGAGGGGGCAATCAAGTATGCTTGGATGAAAGAGTACTATCCCGACATGTACGAAAAAATGAAAAACTATATCCGTGAAGGACGCTGGAATGTCTGTGGTAGCAGTTGGGATGCCAACGACGTACTGATATCGTCTTCCGAATCCGTCATCCGCAACATCCTGTTGGGGCAGACTTTCTATCGCGAGGAGTTCGGCACGGAAAGTACGGACATCTTCCTGCCCGACTGTTTCGGCTTCGGATGGACGTTGCCTTCGCTCGCCGCACATTGCGGACTGATAGGTTTCTCCTCGCAGAAACTGGGATGGCGCAACCATCCGTTTTACGGCAATGAGAAAATCCCCTTCAGTATCGGGCTTTGGCAGGGCATCGACGGCAAACGGCTGATGTTCGCCCACGGATACGACTATACCACACGGTGGCCGGACGAGGATTTGTCGGCGAACACGCGCCTGAAGGAACTGGCGGAAGCCTCGCCTTTGGGTACGGTCTACCACTACTACGGTACGGGAGACATCGGCGGTTCGCCCACACAAGAATCCGTCCGCGCCGTGGAGAAAGGACTGAAAGGGCAAGGACCGGTGGAAATCATCAATGCCACCAGCGACCGCCTTTATAAGGACTACCTGCCTTACGAAAACCACCCGGAACTCCCGGTGTTCGACGGGGAACTGACGATGGACGTGCACGGCACGGGGTGCTACACCTCGCAGGCGGCCATGAAACTGTACAACCGGCAAAACGAACAGCTCGGCGATGCCGCCGAACGGGTATCGGTGGCCGCCGAATGGTTGGGCCGCACCGACTATCCGGGCCGGGAACTGACCGAGGCATGGCGACGCTTCATCTACCACCAGTTCCACGATGACCTGACGGGCACAAGCATCCCCAGGGCGTATGAATTCTCGTGGAACGATGAGCTGCTCTCGCTCAAACAATTCTCGTCAATCCTGACTCATGGCGTCAGCGGCGTGTCGGAGATGCTGGACACCCGGACCAAGGGCACGCCGGTGGTGCTCTACAACGCCAACGCCTTCGACACGGACGACTTGGCGGAAATCCACATCCCCCTGCCTGCAACGGACAAGCATTACTGCTACGAAGTATATGACGCGGAGGGGGACAAAGTGAAATCCCAACTCATCGGGGAGAGACAAGGACAGGCTGTCCTGCTGGCCGAGGCCCGCGTCCCGGCCAACGGCTATGCCGTCTGCGACGTGAGAATCTCGTCCGCCAAACGGAAACAGAACCATCCGGCATCCTCCCTCAACGGCAACCGCGTGGAAAACAGCATCTACCGTATCACATTCGACACGAACGGCGACATCGTATCACTTGTAGACAAACGCCACGGAAAGGAAATCGTGAAGGAGGGGAAAGCCATCCGCCTGGCCTTGTTCACCGACAACCCGTCGCACAGTTGGCCGGCATGGGAAATCCTGAAAGGAACCCTCGACCGCACACCGCAGTCCATCACGGAAGATGTGAAAATATCCCTTACCGAGGACGGCGCACTGCGCAAAACGGTGTGCATCGAAAAGCGGCACGGCCAGTCCGTCTTCAGGCAGTACGTCCGCCTGTACGAAGGTAGCCGCGCCGGGCGTATCGACTTTTACAACGAAGTGGACTGGCAGACTGAAAATGCGCTGCTGAAAGCCGAGTTCCCCCTGAACGTGGAGAATGAAAAAGCCACATACGACTTAGGACTGGGCAGTATCCAACGCGGCAACAACGTACAGACCGCCTACGAGGTGTATGCCCACCAATGGGCAGATCTGACCGCCGACAACGGCAGTTACGGGGTATCCGTCCTCAACGATTGCAAATACGGATGGGACAAGCCGGACAGCCATACCCTGCGGCTGACCCTGCTCCATACCCCGTCGGTAGGCGGAAGTTTTACCTATCAAGCACAGCAAGACTTGGGGCACCATGTCTTCACCTACAGCCTGACAGGACATGCCGGCACACTGGACAAAGCTTCTACCTGCATGCAAGCCGCCACGCTGAACCAACCGCTGAAGGCTTTCACCGTCACGAAACATAAGGGGACATTAGGCAAAACCTTCTCCTTCCTCCGTTCCGACAACAACAAAGTCCTCGTCAAGGCATTGAAAAAAGCCGAAACGTCCGACGAATACGTGGTACGCCTCTACGAAACGGAAGGCAAATCCGCCCAAAAGGCCACGCTCACCTTCGCAGGCGACATCGAATCGGCCTGCGAGGCCGACGGTACGGAAAAACGCATCGGCGACGCGGCTTTCCGGAACAACACCCTGACGGTGGAAATCCCGCCTTACAGCCTCAAGACATTCAAGGTCAAACTGAAAAAGGTTTATCCGGAAACGAAGGCGCAATATGCTTTCCTGCCGCTCGACTACGACCGTAAATGTATCAGTTGGAACGGCTTCGGTCATGAGGCTGACTTCGAGTCGGGTTACAGCTATGCCGCCGAACTGCTGCCGGATTCCGTCTTAGTATCCAACGGCATACCTTTCCGCTTGGGAGAAAAAGAAGTCAAGAACGGCATGACTTGCAAGGGGGACACCCTCCGGCTCCCGTCCGGAAAACCCTACAACCGCCTGTATCTCCTGGCCGCCTCCACCGATGCGGACCACACCGTGACGTTCAGCGTAGGCGACCGTGAAACCCAGGCCTTCATCCCCTATTACAGCGGATTCATCGGACAATGGGGACACACCGGCCACACGGAGGGCTACCTGAAACCGGCGGAAGTGGCCTATGTGGGCACACACCGCCATACGGACAAAGGAGACGAAGCATACGAATTCACCTATTTATTTAAAATCGGACTGGACGTGCCGGAGGGGGTACAAAGCATCCGTCTCCCGGACAACGAAAAAGTCGTCTTGTTTGCCGCCACTTTAGTGGAAGAGGACACACCGGCTGCCCGACCGGCCTGTCCGCTGTTCCGCACCGCCCTCGCGGAAAGCGCCACAGCCGACACTGCCCCGAAGAACCTGCTGAAAGGCGCACGGGTCATCGGCTGTTCCGGAGAAGTCAACGCATCGGAAAAAGCGTCCTGCGCCATCGACGGCGACCTCAGTACCAAGTGGTGCGACACGGAAGCCGCCCCCAATTACGTGGATTTCGACTTGGGCAGCCCCCAACAGATGAAGGGTTGGAAAGTGGTCAGTGCCGGACACGAGAACCATGACTACATCACCCGCTCCTGCTTCCTGCAAGGACGAAATGCCCCAGACGAAAAATGGCACACCATAGATATTATGGACGACAACAGCCGGAATGTGTTCACCCATACGTTCCCCACCGTCTCCTACCGTTATCTGAGGTTGCTTGTCACCCGTCCGACAAAGGTGCAGACAAGGGGAGCCGCCCGGATTTATGAACTGGAAGTCTATTAAAAAGAAGGGCAAGCGGCTTGTCCGTACATCCTCTTATACAGAAAAACTCCTGAAACGTAGTCGGTTTCGGGAGTTTTTTTTAGCTTTGCAAACAGAACTGATGACCAAGGCTTGCCTCATGAAACAAAATACATCCTTCAAAATCGCCTGCGGATACTTTTTATTAATCTGTCTCCTGTTAGGTTCCATCTACTATATTTACCACCAGACCACTTCACTGACCCGGATGTCCGGCAATGAACAAACGCTGGCCGAACGCCGGAAAGTGACTCATCAGCTTGTCAGTCGGCTCTTTGAAACGGAAAATATCGGGCAAGCCATCCATTTCGGCCGATGGGAGGCCTACCGCAAATACGTGCAATCCATGTCCGACGTACAACAGACCATATCCGCGTTGGACACTTTATTCACCGATTCTTTGCAAAAAGCCCGGCTCGACACCCTGTCTTCCTTACTGGCCGACAAACAGGAAAACATGAAACGATTGGTATTGGCTTTGGAGCACAACTCCGCCCCGCAAATTTACCAGCACCAAATCAGCCTGCTTGTCAAAAGCCAAGACACCGTCATCCAAAAGCCGCATATCACCCGGCAAATCATACAAAAAGACAAATCCTACACGGTGAAAGAACCGAAAAAGAATTTCTTCCAACGACTGGCTTCCGCTTTCCATAAACCGGAAGCAGACACCACTTCTGTGAAACAAACCGTGCAAATCTTAGAAACGGACACGATTCATCAGGAGTTCAACGCAAGAGACACCCTTGCACACATCCTGGACAGCATAGAAAGCAGCATGAAACTGTATAACAGCCGACGGCAACAACGCATCAACGCGCAAGCGGAACGGCTTTGGTACACGAGCCTCGAACTCAACAACCGCGTCACGCAACTCCTGGAAAGCATCGAGAAGGAAGAACAGCAACGATTGGAAGAAGAAAGCCGGAAAGCCTATCTGGTACGGAAACAGGCAGCCCTCACGACCGGCCTCATTGCTACGGCTGCCATCCTTTTGGCCATTGTCTTCTTCGTCATCGTATGGCGCGACATCACTAAAAGCAACCATTACCGCCGCGAGTTGGAGAAAGCCAAGAAAAGAGCCGAAGACCTCTTGGTTTCGCGTGAGAAATTGATGTTGACCGTGACCCACGACATCAAGGCACCGGTAGGTTCCATCATGGGATACACGGAACTCCTGGCCCCCCACGTCTGGGAAAACCGTCCCAAAAACTACTTGGACAACATCCGCAGCTCATCCGAACATCTGCTCAGCCTCGTCGGTTCACTGTTGGATTACCATAAGCTGGAAGCCCATAAAATGGATTTGCATCCGGTCAGCTTCAATCCGGACGAATTGCTTCATACCATTGCCCAAAGTTTCTTACCTATGGCGGAAAAGAAGGGATTGGAGCTGCAATGTGAGACCTCTCCCGAAACCCGACGAACCTATATCGGCGATGCTTTCCGCATTCGGCAGATTGTGGACAATCTGTTAAGCAATGCCCTGAAATTCACACAGCAGGGCCATATCCTCCTTCGCGCCAAAATGCACGGCCGCCTGCTTTGCATCACCGTGCGCGATACGGGATGCGGAATGACTGCGGAAGAACAGCAAATGATTTTCAAGGAATTTACCCGCCTGAGCAGCGCGCAAGGAGAAGAAGGAGTCGGTTTAGGATTATCCATCACGCTGAAACTGGTGCAACTCCTTCAAGGAGAAATCCATTTGGAAAGTACTCCCGGAAAAGGCAGTTCTTTCCTTATCACGCTTCCCTTACAACCCACACAGAATAGTCAGGCTCCTGCGGAGGACCCTCCTGTGCCCCTTGAATCTCCGGAGCGTCCTCTCCGTATATTACTGATTGACGACGACCGTATCCAAATGCAACTGACTCAAGCGATGTTACAACAAATCCAACCGGAAAAAACAGCTTGGGAGATTGTTTCCTGCCGTACGCCGGAAGAAGTATTCCGCCGGATAGAACAACACCGTTTCGATTTGTTGTTCACAGACATACAAATGCCGTCCATGAACGGTTTCGACGTATTGAAAAACATACGGAGCCTGAATCCTCACGCCCATGCACAACTCCCAGTGGTGGCCATCACGGCACGCAACGACATGCAGGAAGCGTTTTTCAGGAAACATGGCTTCGCCACCTGCCTTTACAAGCCGTTCAACCAAAAAGATCTGGCTCAAGCCATCCGGAAAGCACTCGGAGATGTCCGGCCGGAAGTAAAAGAAGAACCCGAGAAAGCTGAAGCTGAGCCATCCTCAGCATCGCCCGTCATCGACCTTGCCCCATTGACTGAATTCGCAGGAGACGACCGGAACGCCGCACGGGAAATCCTGAATACCTTCCTGCAAGAAACCCTCCTGCATGCCGAAGCGTTCAAAAAGGCTTACGAACAAAAGGAAAAGACCGAAATATGCAGGATTGCCCATAAATTGCTTCCCACCTTCACCCTTGTGGGCGCTCCCTGCATCAAAGCATTGCAGACTTTGGAACAACGACGGGATGAACAGGAATGGAACGACGCGGACAACGTCCCGGCACAAGAAGTCATCGAGTCTTTCCGCCTCGTCGTCCGTGCCCTGAAAGAAAAGAATGGCAGTGAACCGACACGTAAGCGTGAATATTAAAACATTTAAAAAGCCGCTCCGCATATACTTTCGTACTGCAAAAGGCATTATCTTTGTGTCAACTTAATCCGATAAAGACCACATGGCAGCCATTCTCATAGTAGAAGACGACTTGACGTTTGCCACCATGCTTAAAACGTGGTTGGGCAAACAAGGATTCCAAATCAGTACGGCCGGAGACTTATCCAAAGCACACAAGTTATTGGAACATCAGTCGTATGACCTCATCCTGTCGGACCTGAGGTTACCGGAAGGCGACGGCCTGTCTCTGCTTGACTGGATGCAAAAACACGGCCTCGTTGTTCCTTTAATCGTCATGACCAGCTATGCCGATGTCCAGAATGCCGTAAACGCCATGAAACAAGGGGCATGCGACTACATTGCCAAACCGGTGCAACCGGCTATGCTTCTGGAAAAGATAGAGGATGCCTTGTCCGCTTCTTCTCCAACCCTCTCCAAAAAGAATACGGATTCCGAAGAGGCTCAAACAGGTACCGAAGCCCACCCGGCATTTCTGGAGGGAAAGAGCGAAGCGGCACGCCAACTTTACAATTACGTGGCTTTGGTGGCCCCGACACCGCTTTCGGTACTCATCAACGGTGCCAGCGGAACCGGAAAAGAATATGTGGCCCACCGCATACACCAATTAAGCAAGAGGGCTGACAAACCTTTTGTAGCCATCGACTGCGGAGCCATGCTCAAAGAACTGGCGGCTTCTGAATTTTTCGGCCACGTGAAAGGTTCGTTTACGGGCGCCGTGGCCGACAAAACGGGAGCTTTCGTAGAAGCCAACGGCGGTACGCTGTTTCTCGACGAAGTGGGAAACCTGAGTTATGACGTGCAAGTACAACTCTTGCGGGCCATCCAAGAACGGAAAATACGTCCGGTGGGTTCCAACCAGGAAATAGAAGTGGATGTCCGGCTCGTCTGTGCCACTAACGAGAACCTGCAACAGGCCATCGCCCGTGGAGAATTCCGCGAAGACCTCTACCACCGCCTGAATGAATTCACCCTGCACATGCCTTCTCTGAAAGACCGTGGCGAGGACATCCTTCTATTTGCCAACTTCTTTCTGGACCAAGCCAACAAGGAACTGGAAAGGCATATCGTAGGGTTCGATGCCCCCGCTTCGGAAGCGTTGCTCAATTACGCATGGCCCGGTAATTTACGCGAATTGAAAAACCGGGTGAAACGCGCTACTTTGCTGGCACAAGACCGCCTGATCCATAAGACCGATTTGGGAGAGTTCAATATCATAAACCGTGGCGAAGAAGAACTCCCCGCAGCAACTCCTTTCGCCTTACACGATAAAAATACCGAGAAAGAACGTATCCTGCAGGCCCTGCAAACGGCACACCACAATAAAGCGCGTGCCGCCCGTCTTTTAGGTATAGACCGCAAAACCCTCTACAACAAAATCAAACTCTACGACATTCCACAATAAAAGTGTGGAATTCTTCCCCACTCATCCCCACATTCCACACGTTCGTTTTTTAGCCTCATGTAATCTTAAATGCAAATAATACACTTATAATCAGCATCTTACAACCTTCTTTCTTTTTCTGGCACACCTCTTGTCCATTAGTTTGGCAGATGACAAGATAAAACAGTCAAACAATTAAATAAAACAGAAAGCATTATGAAAAAGTTATTTGCAACAGCCTTAATGGCTATGAGTATGGGAAGCGTTTTTGCACAGGGTAACATCGTCGCAAACGATACTGTAAAAACGGATACGACAAAGAACTGTCCTGCACAAGGTTGCCAGAAATCATTGGCTGCCCTCATTTCTAACGATACTGTAACTACAGACAGCACCAAAGCTAAATTAACCGCCATGTTGGCGTGCGTAGCTATGAATGATACGGTAACCACAGACTCCACAAAATCCGCTCCGGCTGCATTAGTGGCGCTGAACGACACAGTTACGACAGACAGTGCAAAAGCACAACCGGCAGCCTTGGTTGCAGCCAACGATACGGTCGTAACCGACAGCACGAAAGCTCAACCGGCCAAACCGACAGCTTTAGTAGCCATGATTGAGGAAAAGGATACGACTCAAACCAAAGATGCAAAAACAACTCCTTCTACTTGCGACAAAAAAGCAGGAGAGAAAGCGATCCAAGCATTAAACGCCATGAGAAAAATCACCGCCTAACCACACTGATTTTTCTCATTTTAAAAGAGGAGAACGTGCCCGCGTTCTCCTCTTATTTTTCTTGTTCCCCAATTTGCTTTTCGGTCAGGTACTTCCAGTAACGTATCGGCATGTCTTTCCGGTGTTTACGGGGATTCAAGCGTTCTTTAATACAAATGGCTTTGAAATAGGTCCGCCACATCTCCTGATACCACATTTCATCCTCGTCCCGCATCGCTTCGCTCAAACGTCCGTCCGGCAGTCGGAAAACCTCTGCTCCATCTTCAAAAGTAACACGTACGAACTTATGCCCGGCATAATAGTAGCCATACCGGCGACGCCGGTCGTAAATCAGCCAACATTCTTCCGAAAAACGGTCGCTAAAATGCGGAACGATTAAAGGCAACACGTCATAGTCCGGCTCTATCATGGCAAAATAAGTCCCGTCGGCAGTTTTCTGGAAGCGCACAAATTGCATCATGCGAAGACGTTCATAACGCACCTTACGATAGGTATTCGTCACAAAAAGCACATCCGGATCGGCAAAATTCGTTTCAATGCTCTGCCCGGCCTTCACGGCTTTACATACATACCGAAACAAAGGCAAGTCCAAATCCGGCAGTTCGGAGAAAAGACTGGTCGTCAGACAAGCCAGTGCCGACGTCGAGAGTTTCCTTTGCAATGCCCGAAACACTCTTCCGGCTTTTTCTTCATCCGTTGTCACCCGATGTACGACTGCAAAAAGAGGAGGCGTGTCCTTTTCTCCGATAATCGCCACAGGAAACTGGTGACGGTAGAATGCATCGAACACCGCTGTCAGCAAACCGTCCCATGTACGGTCGTACACGAAAACACTATCCTCTGTCATACTCCTCATGCAGGCTCCTCCTTAAACAGCAACGTCAACTGCCCATCATTCTGTTTCTTCCGGCTTTTCGACTGCACCAATAAAGAACGGACACGTTCTGGATAAAGCTCATTCACTCCCTTGGCTTCCAACTCCCCACAGGTTATGAAATATTGGGCACGCTTCATCACACATCCCATTTTCTTCAAATCAAAACTCGTCAAACGGCCGAAACGGCGCGAACAAACAATCAGACGGGCCGACTTTACCCCAATACCGGGCACCCGTAAAATCCGTTCATACTCCGCACGGTTCACATCCACGGGAAATTGTTCGGGATGCCGAAGAGCCCAGGATAGCTTCGGATCCACTTCCAAATCCAAATCAGGATGCGTTTCATCCACAATCTCTTCCACTTTGAACTGATAGAACCTCATCAACCAGTCTGCCTGATACAAACGGTTTTCCCTGACCAACGGTGGTTGTTTCAGAGCCGGAAGGCGAGGGTCGTACGTATTCACGGCCACATAACCGGAATAATACACGCGCCGCATGGTAGGCCGACCGTACAATGCGGACGAGAGGTACAAAATATCCCGGTCGGACTCCCCGGTTGCTCCCACAATCATTTGCGTGCTCTGTCCTGCCGGAACAAAACGGGGAGCATGCCGGTGTTTTTTCCGTTCTTCCGCACTCTCCAGTACACCTTGCTGTATATATCCCATAGGGCGGTAGACACTCTCATGATCTTTCTCCGGTGCCAACAACTTTAGCGAAGCCTCATTAGGAATCTCTATGTTCACACTCATACGGTCTGCATACAAACCCGCCTCGTCCACCAACTCACGACTAGCCCCCGGAATACTTTTCAAATGGATATACCCATTAAAACGGTGCACCGTACGCAGGTCTTTCACCACACGTACCAAACGTTCCATCGTATAATCGGGGTTCCTCACCACACCGGAACTCAGGAACAATCCTTCGATATAATTCCTTTTGTAGAACTCCATCGTCAGGTCTACCAATTCCGATACGGAGAGTGTGGCACGGGGAATATCATTTGTGCGGCGGTTGATACAATAAGCACAATCGTAAATACAATAGTTCGTCAGCATGACTTTCAACAAAGAGATGCAACGTCCGTCCTCAGCAAAACTATGGCAAATACCGATGCCTCCCACGGTATTCCCCACTCCGCCTTTCACGTTACGCCTCACCGTACCGCTCGAAGAGCAGGACACATCATATTTGGCCGACTCTGCCAATATCTTCAACTTCCTGAGCGTATCGTCTTTCATGCCGCAAACCACTTTTGTTTTTGCAAAGATAACCCTTTTCACCAGATTAGGAAAAAGCCGCTCCGGGTTTTCATCCGAAGCGGCTTTGCCGTATCACGTTCAAAAGTGTACCAAAGTATTAATACTCGTTACCCCATATATCGGTAAAACCTTGATTCATATTGGTCCGACCTTCTATTCCATCCTGTGGCGTGTTATCGACTCCTATGGAGCAATTCAACAGCAATGAATCTTGAATCTCAAATTCTGCCACTTCGCAAACCGGTTTTATATATATTTTCTTGTCCATATTTCAACTTGCTAATACTATTTTATTACTACTTTTTTACCATTCACAATATAAATACCCTGCGGCAAGCCTTGAGTGGCCTCTGATTCGTTGACCTGATGACGGACTTCCACACCGCTAAGTGTGTACACATCTGCCAAACCGCCCTCAACCATTGTTTCAGAGATACCGGTCGCATCTTCAAATGAAATCAGGCGTTGGTTCACACCAACTTCTCCACTGTATTCCGGAACTTCATTCATATCGATATAGGCACGGTTTCCCGAAATCTTACAACCCTTACCGCAAAGCTGCACTTTATTTTGAGCACTAATCAGGTACATGCCTTCAGCCACATCTTGCCCCTCAAAGGAACCGATCAAACCGTTTGCCTCTTCAGCCACAGCTACAGCCTTTCCACTGTATGCAGCTATAAGCTTGTCGGAAGTTGCACTGAATATATAAGGTACTCCGGCCTCAAGAGTGGCCACCTGCTCCAAGACTATGGATTGCGGCTTTCCGTCCTTCATGATCTTTCCGGCAATGCTGAAGAACTCTGCACCTGCCATGTCTTCTGCGGCCACGGCATAGGGAAGACAGATAGTACCGTAATCGCCGGAAGTAACATTCCTATGGTACCCCTCGGTTATAGGCATGACGACAGCTTTTGGATACGTATCATCACTCACCAAATAAGTTCCAAACTTATCGGTCGAAGAGTTATATCCTATAGCTCTCTCGCTTCCACTAACCTCACACTGCCACATTCCACCACGACAATCCCATTTAAAACTATTAGATTGTAATTCCAAATCCGTATTACCTGAACCGTGAGCCACGTATTGGTTATTACTTATACTTTGTATGGTACCATTTTCTTCATCAACATACCATCCACACAAATCACTTCTATCTGTAATAACCTTGCCATTAAGTACAGTAGCTACACTTGCATTCAGTTTACTTTTATCCGTTGTATTCAACATAGCATAATACACACCATCCTTTTCTGCCACTAAAGCCTTTGCTTCCGGCAATGCAGAAGGGTCTACCACATTCACGGTACAAGTTGCAGTTGCACCGGTATATTCATCATTTTCGGTTACAGTGGCCGTAATCGTTACCGTCCCGACCTTGTTACCGGCTTGGACCTCTCCCGTATTCTCGTCCACCGTAGCTATCGTTTTATCCGAAGAAGAATAAATCACCGAAGCCGAAGAATTTGTAGTAGCCTTGACCGTTAAGGATTCGCCCACATTCACAGAGTAAGTATCCGAATCAAAAGTCAACGTAGCCTGCGTCTTGCCTGTAGTCTTTACAGCAATATCCTCTTGCAAAATTACATTCAGTTGCTTTGTGGAATTATACAAACCGGGATACCCTGTTACATCAACCGTGGCCTGCACATCTGCCGTAATGCTTTCGTCAGCCGCCCTGAGTGCTATCTTTTCGCCGTTTTGCTCGATTTCCCCATTCTTATCGTTAAAGCTTGATGTTACCATCGCATCTACCACTTTCACACGCATGGATTCATACCGGGCAAAGTTTTGGTTCAATTCAGCCACAGCCACCTCTTGTACCGGAATCTCAACGTCGTTAGTAACCTCAACATTGTCGAACTCCCCTCCGTCTACTTTCAATTCATAAAGCCCATTCCACAATGCCAATTGGGCAGCTACCACACCGTTCAACTTCGTTCCGGCCTTCAATTTATTTGAGCCAAAAACATACAACCCTGCTGTTTCATCTTGAATATAAGCCTTTCGGGAATCGGCATACGTCACCACAGCGTCTTTCAACTCTACAACACAAGGTTTACCTTCCTCCGTAGCTATACCGCTTTCTTTCAATGCCTTCAAAGAAGCGTATGGTTCTAATTTGGTGTAAGTCGCAGTGACTACCTCACTGTTGTCCAACCCATCTTTTACGGCGATGGCTTTGAGAGTAGTTGTTTTAGTGATTTCAAGACCTCCTACTGGGAATACTTCTGAAACAGTAGTTGGATTGTTTCCGTCTGTGGTATAATAGATAATAGCCCCCTCGGTAGAACATGAAGCTGTAACGGTCAAATTATCCACGAATGTAGTACCGTTTGAAGGAATAAATTCGGGTTGTTCCACTTGAGTTGTGGACGTTTCCCCATAATATATTTTTATATCATCCAAAAAAGCCCTCTTTGCGGTCGTTGCAAAAGTCAAAGTTGATTGGGCTGTACCACCATCGAAAGACAATTCTACTGTTTCAAACTCACCAAACATTTTTGCTGAATAATTAACGGTCTGAGTTTTACCTCCGCTCAAAGAGACCTCTATATCCCCTTCTACGTTTGTCCACCCCTTGACAGCAAAAGAGACTTTGAATACTCCTCCATTCCCAGATAAATCCAAAGGTTTAGTTGTTATGCTTCCCACTTTTTTTGAAGCACCCAATCTTACACTTCCACCTGCTTGATATGCAGCAACAACTTCAGGAAAATTGGAATTTCCCTTCCAATCAAAATTAGAACCACCGGTAGAAGTACTATTCCCCTCTGTAATCTCTGCAAAGTCCTCATTTAAAAGAACTGTTTCTTGCCCCCAAACACTACCGGAGACCAACGCGAGTAGTAGTAATGTCAAAATTACCCCCCCGATTTAACATTTGTAAACCTTTTCATACGCTTAAGTTTTATATGAATAATAAATTGAAAAGTTTTCTCATGTTATGACATGGCAAATATATACAAAAGAAATTAAGCTGCCATATAAAAAACGGATTATTATTCATATTTTCCCCATAAAAATTAAACTGTATTACAATAAAATGACACGACATCGAAAACAAGAAGTCTTTCAAACATTCATGGTCTGTTAGAATCAGATTGTTAAATTCAACCTCCAGAAAGGACAGAGTCCGGCAAAACTCCATTTCCCAACCCTTATCTCACTATTTCCCCATACTTTTTTGAAACTTTTCGCCCGCGTATCACAAAAAAGTTGTAACTTTGCCCACCAAACAAGGAAAGATGCCGGAGTGGTCGATCGGGCCGCACTCGAAATGCGGTGAACGGGCAACTGTTCCCAGGGTTCGAATCCCTGTCTTTCCGCCAAAACAAAAAACTGCCGACCAAATTCCACCCATATAATTGGGGACTTTTAAAAGGTTTGTAAGGCTCACTAAACAAAACTCCCGACTTCACTATCTCCCCCAACGGAATGGTAAAGTCGGGAAATTCATTTTCCAAGTATCCGGAAGAACTGTATCTTCAGAAGAAAGCATTCACGTGCAGTCCTGACGGCAAAAGACTAAAAGGGAACAAAAGAACACTAAAAATGGGAAACGAATCATCTGAAAGAATCCAAACCTCCATTTTAAACAAGATGGAGAAGAAGTTGCTGATATGGCTGGCACAGAGACAACCGGCATGGGTCACATCCGACTTCCTGACTTTCATTGGCGTGATAGGAGCCGTACTTTTCGCCGTCGGAGGCATATTGGCTCATATCGACACAAAATTCCTATGGTTGGCTTCATTAGGGTTAGTCATTAATTGGTACGGAGACAGTCTGGACGGTACATTGGCGCGCGTCCGCCGCACGCAAAGGCCCGTATACGGCTTTTTCATCGACCACACTTTAGACGCCTTGACCACATGTCTTATCTGTTTGGGACTGGGATTATCCCCCATAATGAGGATGGACGTGGCATTTCTGATTCTGGCCGGATATTTGTGCTTGTCCATCTATACTTACGTCTGCACTATCATTATCAACGAATTCCGGCTGACATACGGCAAACTGGGGCCGACGGAGGTACGATTGCTGCTCATTGCTGTCAACACCTTATATATATACACTCCGTGGTCGGCTATACATTATAATATATATGGCAGGAATTGGGGGCTGTTCGACATCATAGGATGCACTGTGGCCGCCATCCTTTTCATGCTCTACATCAGTCAATTCACAAAGGACAGGCGGGCTCTTGCCTTGAAAGACCCGGCCAAACCTTGGCATCCGTAAATACACCTTACAAACGTAATACCCTCGGAAGTTTTCGGTTGAACTTCCGAGGGTATTACGTTTAAAAACACAAGAGCGTATAAGGTTATTCTTTCAAAGTTATGCGGCATCCCTCCAAACTTTCGATTACCGCCAACGACTCCACATGAATGCCTTGTGCACGCAAATAATCACCGCCATGCTGGAAGGCCTTCTCGATGAGGAAACCCATGCCGGCAAGTTCGGCTCCAGACTGACGCACCAAATCCATCACGCCCTTGGCCGCATTGCCATTGGCCAGAAAATCATCTATGAAAAGCACCTTATCGCCCGGCTGCAAATAATCCTTGCACACGCATACATCGTACGTATTGTTTTTAGTAAACGAAAAGACTTTCGTCACCAGCATATTTTCCATCGTACTCGGTTTCTTCTTCTTGGCAAAGACCACCGGAAGTTCCAAGAGGTAGCCCACCATGATGGCCGGAGCTATGCCACTGGCTTCTATCGTCAGTATCTTGTTTATATCGCGCGACGCGAAACGGCGCACGAACTCCACGGCCATGGACTTCATCAGTATGGGATCCATCTGATGGTTGATGAAATTGTCCACTTTCAGTATTCCTCCCTCGAAACATTTTCCATCGCGCAAAATGCGCTCCTTGAGTTGTTGCATATATTTTTCCTCTTTATATCCCGTCTGAGTGTCTTCCTTTCCGGCATGGCCGAAATGTGGGGCAAAGATAACACAAAAAAAGTAAACAACACGGCTTCTGCAACAGAAAATAAGAGAACGGGCAACGTCCTGCATCGGGAACAAAGGTCATCCTGCGCACCCCATAGAGAAGGTTACCGAAAACATCTCCCTTCATTCAGGCCGAAAACCACTGTTCTTTCCTAAAAACATTCAACCAATTAAAAATCAAGCCACTAAATCTTCATTCCGAGCCTTCAGGAAAGCCCCTGAAATTTGTGCGTCAAACGAAAAATCAATCTCAGCCGAACGAAAAATCAATCTCAGGAGATTGAAAACACTCTTTAAGCCAGGCAATCTGAAGGCCTCTACGGACCGGTTCCCAATCCCCCTACTCCGGCACCGCCACCTTGTCCAAGATACCGGTCAAAGCCGCTATGGCTACTCCATAATTGGTCACAGGCACACCGCAGGCACGCGCCCGCCTCAAGCGGTTCAGCACATGGCGGCGCGTAAACATGCACGCCCCACAATGGATGACCAAATCGTAAGCGGACAAGTCTTCGGGAAAGTCATTACCAGACACAATGTCGATGTGCAAAGCCTCACCGAACTTACAGCGCAACAAACGAGGAAGCTTCACGCGTCCTATATCTTCATGTTGCGGCACGTGGGTGCAAGCCTCCGCTATCAGCACGCGGGCATCAGGACGCAAAGCGCACAACGCCTCCGCCCCCTGCAGGAACTGCCGGATGTCCCCCTTCTGGCGGGCAAACAAAACGGAAAAAGAAGTCAGCCGCGTTTGCGGCGGACAAAGGGCCTCCACCGTAGGAAATACTTGCGAGTCCGTGATAATCAGGGACGGGGGCGACGACAAGACGGACAACGTGGCCGACAGACGGTCGGCCGTACAGCACAAAGCCGTACAACGTTTGTCCAACAGGTTACGCAAGGTTTGCACCTGTGGCAGGATTAACCGTCCCTTGGGTGCCTGGATGTCTTGCGGCATGACCAACACCACGGTATCGCCTTCGCCCGCCAAGTTTCCCGTCAAATCCTCCACCTCATCCGTACGGCGATACACCTCGGCCATCGCAGACAGCAAACGGTAACGGCCTTCTCCCGTACGCGCCGAAACCGATACCACCTCCGTCGCCCCCAACATCATGCGCCAAGCATCGGCATGGCTTCCGCCATCTTCGTCCACCTTATTATATATATACAGAACGGGAATGTCGTCCGCCCGGAAACGTTCCGCCCAAGCCTTTTCCTTCTCAGCCCCGTCCGGCAAACCCGACACGACGATCAAAGCCAAATCCACCCTGCGGGCAGCATTGACGGTCTGCCTCACACGCAGCCCGCCCAATTCCCCTTCGTCGTCATAACCGGCCGTGTCAACCAAAACGGAAGCCCCGACACCCGGCAATTCAATGTTCTTCAATACCATATCCGTAGTCGTGCCCGGCACGTCGGACACTACGGCAACCTCTTGCCCCGTCAGCATATTCACCAACGAAGACTTGCCGCTGTTGCGGCGACCGAACAATCCGATATGGAAACGGTTGGCGCGTGGAGTTTCTTCTTTCATCATAACGTATCTTACCTACACTTTAAAAACGGAAATCACGTCCGCCATCCTCTATGGCTTTCAAATAGCGGCGGGCGTTCTCCCGAACCCGTCCGCCGGGCACGGTTTCCAACAAACGGGCAATCATGGCCTCTCCTTTCGCACGGGTGGCAGGCGACGCATAATCATTCAAATACTCTTTCAGGGTCAGCAAGGCATTGGGCAGGCAACAGTTGGCAATCTGTCCCTTCTTCACCAACGACATGAAACGGTCGCCCGTACGCCCCTCACGGTAGCAGGCCGTGCAAAAACTGGGCAGGTAGCCCAAATCGAGCAGCCATCCCACCACCTCGTCCAACGAACGGCGGTCGGACACGTCGAACTGGGCGGAGTTCTCCTCCGTCTCTTCTTGCACATATCCTCCCACGCTGGTACGGGAACCGCCGCTCAACTGCGACACGCCCAATTCCAATACCTTCTCCCGACTGGCAGGCGTCTCGCGCGTGGATACGATCATTCCCGTATAAGGTACGGCAATACGGAGCACCGCCACAATCTTATGGAAAATCTCGTCCGGCACACAGTTCTTGAAATCCGCCGTGTCTATGTCGTCGGCCGGGCACAGGCGCGGCACGCTGATGGTGTGCGGCCCGACCCCGAAACGGGCTTCCAGATGCTCGGCATGCATCAGCAAACCGATGAAGTCGTAACGGTAGGTCTCCAACCCGAACAACACGCCGATACCCACATCGTCGATACCGCCCGTCATGGCACGGTCCATGGCCTCGGTGTGGTAAGCATAGTCGCTTTTCGGTCCCGTAGGATGAAGTAACTCATAATTCGTCCGGTTATACGTCTCCTGAAAAAGAATATACGTACCGATGCCCGCGTCCTTCAAGCGGCGGTAGTTCTCCACCGTCGTGGCGGCAATATTCACATTCACGCGCCGGATGGCTCCGTTCTTATGCTTGATGCCGTAAATCGTACGGATGCTCTCCAACACATATTCAATCGGGTTGTTACGCGGGTCCTCGCCGGTCTCCAAAGCCAACCGCTTGTGCCCCATGTCCTGCAAGGCGATGACTTCCCTGCGGATTTCTTCCTGCGTCAGCTTACGCCGCCGGATCGTCTTGTTCTTGGCATGGTAAGGGCAATACACGCAACCGTTCACACAATAATTGGAAAGGTACAACGGGGCGAACATCACGATGCGGTTGCCATAAAAACGCTGCTTGATGTCGCGTGCCAAGGCAAACATCTCTTCCGTCAGGTCCTGCTGCCCGGAAGCCAACAGCACGGCAGCCTCGCGATGGGTAAGCCCTTTGCAAAGGCGTGCTTTCTCCAATATGGACACGATGAGCGGACGGTCGTCCTTATGCGCCTCGGCGTATGCCATTGTCTCACGTATCTCCGCGTCGGAGATAAACTCTTCGGCGCGTTCCGATTTCACATCATACATTATCTTCATATCTAATCGTTCTACATCTACTTTCCTCCCCATGTCCCGGACTGTCTCCGCGACCGTATGAGATGTGGTAGCCTATTTTTTTCAAATCCTGCTCCAGACAGCGCAACCCTTCGGCTGCCTCGCTCCCTCCGGACGCTTTATGGTCGTAAATACTGTATTGCCCCCTCACGGCCAAAGGGGACAAGTTAGGCATCACCACGTTTGCCCCCGCCAAGATACCGGCCTCACGCCCGTGTGCGTCCAATGTGGCCAAAGCCGTGGTGGCCGGGATCAATGCCTCCGGAAAACGCAGCCTCATCAATGCAATCAAGCGGAGCGTCAAAGACACCGACCCGGCCGGATGACGGGCAAAAGGCGTATGGGCAGCCGGAACGAAAGGCCCCATGCCTATCATCTCCGGTTCCAATTCTTCCAAAAAAGCAATGTCGTCCAACAAGCAATCCCATGTCTGACCGGGCGACCCCACCATCATGCCGGCTCCTGTCTGATACCCCAAAGCTTTCAGCGTCCGCAAGCATTCCCGACGCCGTGCACCGTCCATCTCACGTGGATGCAAAAGGGCATAATGCGCCTCATTCCGTGTTTCGTGGCGAAGCAGGTAACGATCCGCCCCTGCATCACGCCACCGGCGGTACACCTCCCCGTCGCGCTCCCCCACAGACAGCGTGATGGCATGTCCGGGGAACTCCGTGCGGAGCTTGCCCACCAATTCTTCTATCCAATCCTCATCTTGTTCCCCGTCTTCTCCGCCCTGCAAGACAAAAGTCCTGAAGCCGAGCCGTGCCCCCTCCCGGCAACAATCGAGTATTTGCTCCTGAGACAAACGGTAGCGCGAGGCGAAACGGTTGGAACGGCGAAGCCCGCAATAATAACAGTTGTTGCGACACCACGAAGAGATTTCAACGAGTCCGCGAATGAATATCCCATTCCCGAAACGCTTCCGGGCCGCCTCTGCCGCAAGGGCACGAAGAGACTCATCCTGCCCGTCGTCCAAACCGGCAAGTAACAATCTCCAACCTTCCCTACCGGGACTTTTTCCAGCCAAAAGTACATCCAACAGGGCTGAAAAACCGCTTTCTGAAATATTATTGAAACATTCTGTCATAAAATTAACACAAAGATACAAAAGATTGCCTTTTTTTTCGTAGATTTGTCCAATAATCAAAACTAAATAATCCTAAACGATGGCATATAACAACAACATCATGTTCATCCGCTACCAATTATTGGCGCGTTTGGTGAAAATGTGGAAAGAAAACGAGTTATTGGAAAAAGTAGACCGGCTGCCTGTGGAACTGCATCCACGCAAGCAAAAACCGTTGGGACGCTGCTGCGTGTATAAAGAACGTGCAGTGACAAAATACAAGACCATGGCCATGATGGGCTTTGACATGACGGATGAAACCGACGAAACCGAACGTCTGTCTACCTACGCCGCCCGCATGATGGAACGAAAAGAAATCGATTTGGAGAAAAGTATCCTCAGCGTAATGGACGAAGCGTGCTCTTCGTGCGTGAAAATCAACTACGAGGTGACGAACCTGTGCCGCGGCTGTGCCGCGCGGCCTTGCTACAACAACTGTCCGAAAGATGCCATTCACTACGACAGCGAAGGGAAAGCCTACATCGACCACGAAAAATGTATCAGTTGCGGCCGGTGCCATCAGGTATGCCCTTATCACGCTATCGTGTACATTCCCGTGCCGTGCGAAGAGGCTTGTCCCGTGAAAGCCATTTCCAAAGACGAATACGGCGTAGAACATATCGATCCGGAAAAATGTATCTATTGCGGCAAATGCCTGAACGCTTGTCCGTTCGGTGCCATATTCGACCAATGTGCCGTATTCGATGTGCTGAACCGCATCAAGGAAGGACGACAAGTAGTGGCTATGGTGGCCCCCTCCGTGTTGGCCCAATTCAAACAGCCTGTAGAGAAAGTATTCGGTGCATTAAAAGCCATCGGTTTCAGCGACGTACTCGAAGTGGCATACGGCGCCGAAGAAACCATCCGGCGGGAAGCGGAAGAATTCAAAGAGAAATTGGAAAGCGGAGCTGCGTTCATGACCACCAGTTGCTGCTCGGCTTACGTACAGTTGGCGCGGAAACACATCCCCGAAATCATGCCTTACGTATCTTCTACGGGTTCTCCCATGTACTACGTAGCGGAATATGCCCGCAAAAAACATCCGGAAGCCCTGACGGTGTTCATCGCCCCCTGTGCTTCCAAAAAGGCGGAAGGACGCGAGAATCCCAACGTAGACTTCGTATGGACGTTCCGTGAACTGGATGCCGTCATTGAAGGTATGGAAATAGACATGGCGGCATGTGAGGACTTTACGCCCGAAGAACATGCCGGACATGACGCGCACGGCTTTGCCAAGACCGGCGGTGTGTTCACGGCCGTAAAAAACATGGTAGGCGACCCGGAACTGCAAGGTACACTGATAGCTGACCTGAACAAGAAAAACATTGCCGCACTGCGGGCGTACGCCAAAACGGGCAAATGCCCTACGCGCATGATTGAAGTGATGGCTTGCCCGGGCGGTTGCATCAGCGGTCCGTGCGCCTGCAACGAGGGTATGGCCGCCATCCGGCAGTTTGACGCGGAACTGAAGAAAAAGGAATAGTATTTACTTCAAAAATAAAAACCATGAAAAAATTATGGACGCTGTGTACCTGCTGTTTGTCTGTCGGCATGATGTGGGCACAAACCGGAAACTGGACGGACGAAGGCAATTACGACACATCATGGTGGGACGGTAACAACCGATCGGAATACCACATAACCACAGCGGAACAATTAGCAGGGTTGTCCTATTTGTCCCAACAAGGCACCACGTTCCTGCAAAGCAGAATCGTGTTGGACAACGATCTGGACATGGGGGCGCATTATTGGACACCCATCAAAAAATTCGGTGGATTTTTCGATGGTAACGGGCATACCTTGTCCGGAGTACAGGTACAAGCCGGTGTGGGGAATTCCGGCTTTATCGCCACTTTACAAGGCTATTATGGCAATCCCGAATATGGAGTGGTGTATGACCTGATTTTGGACGAGACATGTAAAATCACTTCCTCTAACCAACTTCCAGATGCCACAGTGGGCGGCATCGTAGGCGAAGCGATGGTGTACACGACCATCGCCGCCTGCCGCTTCGCCGGAAATATCACCTTTGAAAAGTACCGTGGCGAACTCACCGTAGGCGGCATTGCAGGCCGTACGGACGGCAGCGTAAACGGTTGCCTGAACGAAGGGAACATCACAGTGGAAGTGTCTGAAAACGGTGGTGTGTCTGGCGGAGGCATCACGGGCGACTGCAACGGAAAGAACATACGCATCACCGGATGCATAAACCGGGGCAAACTGTCGGGCAACAGTACGTCTTACAAGACGGAAGGCATCAGTCTGGCGGGCATTGTGGGTACGAACTTTTCCGGTTCCACTATTAACAACTGCCTGAACGAAGGAGAGGTAAACATACGGTTCAGTTCGTCACAAACGATATACAGCCCGTTCTCGGCTGCCGGCATTACCACCAGTAATTATGGCCTCGTCATCAACAGCGGCAATACGGGACGCATTGCCGTACAAAGCGACATGAAAGCCACCGTAGGCGGCATCAGTTCTCACAATTCAGGAAGTATTGTAAACAGCTACAACATCGGTGCCATCGCATGCAACGGCCGGAAAGGACAAACGTTCTACAATAACGGAGGCGGTATCACCGGCGTATTCCAATACAGTACAATAGGTATCACGCCCTTGATTTACGGATGTTACAATTCGGGGACGGTAAGTTCCACCGGATCGGAAGAACAGATAGGTAGCATCGCAGGGGATGCCAGTTACCTGATAGACGAATACAACGTACCGACCCGCATCCGGAATACTTATTACAGCACGGAAACGGGAAAGTCCATCGGCAATGACTATTACCAACAGTCACAGTACATCTTAGGCGTATTCGACATGAAAGGCAAGGATTTCCGGCAGGACTTAAACGAGGCTGCCCAAGCCTATAACGACACGGCCACCGCGGACAAATGCCACGCCTGGACGGGGGACAACTACACCCTTCCACATTTCCGTACGGCGGATGTCTTTTCTACCGGAACGGACTATTACACCGCGCATCTGGAGCGAATCACCCCGAATCCGGACAACGTTCCAAGCAACATGGTATTGAAATACAAGAAAACCACAGAAACGGACTACACGGAAATTCCATGGAGCGGCACGGAAACAGACATTGAAGTATCTCCTGACACGGAATACGAATACTTGTTGGCATGGGAAGAAAACGGTATGGGAAACCTCATGCCGTCCAAAAAGTTCAAGACCGGTAACTTATTCGAGGAACTGAGCGCACAACCCACACGTACTACAGCCGACCTACTTGCCCTCATCAAGGGTGACCCGGCAAAAGTAAAGGAAGTGAGCTTCGAGGTGGGCATCGGCCATCCGCTGGAAGAAGGATACAAGATTATAGCTGTTGTGGACGGCAGCCCCATGGACGAAACAGGATTCGTGCGCGCTACCGTAACGGGACTGCAAGGCAACACGTCCTATTGCATGCGAGCTATCGTGAAAACCGAACACGAGACCATTTACAGCAGCGCACGGTTCTTCACCACTAAAAACACGGGAGTACTCTGCCATACCATAGAACTTAACGCCACGCAAACCCGCATAACCGCCTTGCATACATTGGACACGGACAAAATAGAAGGCACGCTAAAAGAAAGCGGCTGCTACTACGTGCCTCTCGACACATTAGAGAAACACAACTGGGCATGGAACGACATGACCTTATGGACGAAAGTGAAAGGAGAACCTTCTACCCACGGGATTGACAAAAATGTATTCAAGACCACCATATCCGGACTGATAGAGGGCACGAAATACTCCATCAGGCATTACGCTATCGTAAACATCCCAGACGAAGGCGACATTGAGGAAACGTTCTACAACAACCTCGGGGATTATTATCCTACCCTTCCCGTCGCGGTTTCCTGGGCTTTGAAAGAAGCCACACAGACTACGGCGACCCTCGTTTGCCGTTTCGACACGGGAGATGCCACAGTGATAGAAAAAGGATTGGAATTGAACGGGGAGTACTATGTACTCAACGGGAAAGACTCTCTCGTGACACTGACGGGACTATATCCCGGCGGATACTATTCCCCGACAGCTTACGTGAAAACTCCGCACGGAACTTATGCCAGCGGATGGAACTCCTTCTCCACCCTTCGGGTCACCGTCGGCGGCAATGTCGTGGAAACCTTGCAAACCTCTGCACTGGTCACGGTATCGTCCGACTTGACCGATCCCTCCGCCATTACCACTTCGGGCGTAGAATGGAAAGTAGGAAGCGAAACGTTCCGGAAAGAAGGTACCCCCTGCCGGTTGACAGACTTGCCGGCTCACGCCACCGTATCTTACCGTACCTTTATCCAAATCGGTACGAACAGTACTTATTCCGAATGGAACACGTTTACGACACAACCTATCAGCGCCACCATAGAAGCTGCTGATGCATGCTCGCACACTTCGGCCACATTACATGCCCTCACGGCGTGTGACACTTACAGCGACGCACAATTCGGTTTCGAATGGCGGAAATATGACGCGCCGGATTTGGTTCCGTCGAACACCGTGCTCGCACAACCTCCCGTAGACGGCAAACTGGCTTTCAGCCTGCGCAACCTAACGCCAAGTACTTACTATAAATACCGCGCTTTTGTGAAATACCAAGAAAAAGAGTATTTCAGCGAATGGATAGGATTCGGGACAGCCGATGCTTTCGTGCTCTTCCCGCCCACCGTGCAAACCATCACCATCACGTCACCGGACGGTACGTCCGTCACATTGATGGGCTACATCATCAGCGGTTCGGAAGAAATCCTGCAAAAGGGATTTGAATACTGGACAGAGGATATTGCCAGAAGCTACGCCGACAAGCAAACGGTTATCGTGGACGGCGAGGAAATGAAAGCAGAGTTGCATGACTTGAAACCTTACACCACATATAAATACAGGAGTTTCGCTAAAACCGCATCCGGAACGACCTACGGAGAAGAACAAACGTTCACCACCGGTGGGGCAAGCAACATCGCCGCAAGTGAAGCCGGAAAATTCTCCGTGCACCTGACACCCAACCCTGTCAGGGAGAGTGCCACATTGGTCGTCGACCACACGCAAGACGGAACTGTGATTTACCGGATTTATTCTTTAAGAGGCAACCTCATAAAGCATGAAGAAATCGCAGCCCAAAACGGGAAAACTGAGATTCCGGTTTACGCACACGACTATACCCATGGTACTTACTTGATACAAGTAATCTACAAGGATTATAAAGAAACCATAAAAATGCTCGTAAAATAAAAGACATTCGCAACAATAAGAAAGGGAACGACAGTAAGGTCGTTCCCTTTCTTATTGTTGTGAAATTACCCTCAAATTTCTTCATCTCCTCTTTCTATCAATACCTGTTCCTTTTGCTGTTGCATCCGGCTATATTTACGCCAACGCACGCCGTTAATCAATTCCGACACACCGTAAAGCATGAAACTCACTCCCAAAAGAATGAACGGGACGGAAGCGGATTCCAACGGATTGAAAAGCACAAATACGCCTAAAGCCGTAATCAATAATGTGAAAAACAGAACATACCAACGGAAAGGTATCAAACGGCGCAAGCGAAACATATTCCACAACTGGTTGATACCGGCCACCACCATCAGAAAACCGAAAATATACATCAGATAAGTAATGAACAGACCCGGGAAGAAGCCAAGAAATACTCCAAACAGCAAACTGCCCAACCCCACCATAGGAAATACGGGCTTGACCGGTACTTTATCCGAATAACGGATAATGAAATAATTAATGAGCGAGACTAATCCGGAAATCAGAAACAATCCACCGATTACCTGCACCAACAATCCGGTCATCCTCTCCGGATTGGATACTAACAAAAGGCCGATAAGCAAAGCGCATACGGCACGAAAAATATAACTGTTCACTATCTTCATAAGTGTAAATGTTTAATGTTTATACACAGCTAAGGTACGATATTATCATTGAAAAAACGAAAGAAACCCTGAAAAATCAGCAAAAAAGCCGATTAAACGGATTTATTTTACTTACTTTACCTCTTATTACACGACAATCTTATCTTTTATGACAGAACTTTATCTGGTGAGACACGGACAAACGGAAGAAAATGCAGCCCACATCCTGCAAGGACACATGCCGGGGCATTTGTCACACGAAGGAATTGCACAAGCACAAGCCCTACGGGATGAATTGAAGAATATCCGTTTCGATGCTTTATTGTGCAGCGACTTGAAACGCTGTATGGACACCGCTATGATACTGAACGAACCGCACGGCCTGCCTCTTGAATCCACATCTCTCCTTCGCGAACGGGATTGGGGACCGTTCACGGGTATGGATATCCTGAAGGCACGTACAAAGATAGACCACCGAGCCGAACCCGTAGAATCCATGTTTCGCCGAGCGGAAACATTCCTGCTCGATATAGTGTCCCGTTACAAAGATAAACGTGTATTGGCAGTAAGTCACGGACTTTTCTGTCGTGTCATCCAAGCGGCCTGTTCGGGTAAGACCATTCGCGACATTCCACGTATGGACAATGCGGAGGTGCGCCGCCTCATCCTCACACCGCCGTTCTCCTTCTCCTGCCTGCAAGAAGAAACCGGTGCCACGGCCAACTAAAGTTTTATTCGTCTACACTAGAAATAATTCGTGCCCAAAAGGGAAACTGTCTTCCATCCATTCATGATGTAAGACCTTCGCGGTAATAGTTGTTTACCGGAACCATTGGGTCCGGCTACAACAATCAATAGCGGTTTACGTTCTCCCATAACGAGTTTTATATTCAGCCATATACTGACGCGCCATATTTTCCAACTCTGCTTCAAACTTAACATCAGCTTCCCGTGCCCGTTCTACAGCATCCGAACAGGCTTCTCGCATCAACTGAGCAAGCTGGGCATCAGTCGGCTCTTTACCGCTAAAGAAGCTGTAATTCATATCCACCTTTTCCATACCGTCCTTCTTTTAAAACCACATCTATCAAACTTTACGGACAAATATAGTTCATTTTACTCAAGCTACAAAACAAAATCTTTGTTTTTCAATGACATAATACAAGAATGGAAATGTCCTGTCGCCGTCGGATGTCCGGATTCAATTATGAATCCGAACTTTCTGAACGTACTCCCCGATTCGTACCACATAGATGCCGGACGGCAAACGGAACGTCTGTTCCCCTGCTTCGTAACGACCGGACAGTATTCGACGGCCATCCCAAGCATAGACGGACAAGACAGACGGAACGGACAAAGACACCCACAAACATCCCTCCCTCACGCCGATTTGGCAACCGGCCGGTTTGCTTGCAACTTCAAGCGCATCGCCCTTTTTCGGCTTCAATATAGATACATCATCTACAAACGCCCCACAAGCTCCTTCCGTTTTGGCCAAGAATATGACTTGAAGGCATTCCGTGCTCACAGGCAAACCCACTTCCTGTTTCGTCCACGTACCGGTTATTGCATCCAAAACCTGCAAAGGAATCCATTCCTTCGAGGTTTCCTTTTTACAATATACTTCCAACGTAACCTGTCCTCCGCTTCGTGCCTTGTTCTGGTAAAAAAAACGCAATTTGGCATTACCGTCGGGATTGTCCGTCACGAGCGGTGACACCATCACACCTTCCCAACTTCCCAACATAAACCGCTGTACCAACCCCATATAATATGAACCGTCTGCCGCATCGGTTATATAGTCCCACGAAGCGATTTCCCCTATTCCTCCGGAACTGTCAGCCACCATACGTTCCCATTCCGTTGTATAGCCCCATTGGCTCGACACTAACCATGATGAAGCGGAAGAGGGATTCTCAAAACTTTCGTTCCATTCCGTCTTCCATTCCGAAGACGAAACCGTACCATCCGCCGTAAAACGGAAAGAGACCTGCCCGTCCGCAGTGCGGTTTATATCGGACAGTTCGAAGCCTACGTCACTCCCGTCCCATGCAAACGCCGCCGGAACGGTCTGCCCGCCGAACTCCGTTTTACCAGACGAACCGGGGAAAGGGCAACCTGCCGAATTAATCTCACCGTATGAATAAGAAGAAAATGAGGGAACGGACACAGACGAAGAAGCACACACCGGATACATCATTTGCGGTGCCGAAGCGTTTATCGTATTGCCATACGCCCCTTCCTCAATCCGGGGATGCACGTGATACACCATCAGCCCTTCACCGGGCAATGCCGTATCGAACCCGTCACGAACACGGCTCTCCAACAAATAAAAATCCCCCTCGGAACCTGTATCGACCCGGTACACGCCGTCCTTCTCCCAAATGGAAGGATGGAGCGAATAATCTCCTGTATGCGTCAACGTAGTCACGCCCACCCAACCGAAGTCGTATGCTTTCACGTAAGGGTTGAAATGTGCCGGGGTGATACCGTCGTTGTTCCAACTGCCTTGCGCCATGACATCCCATACGCCCGTGCCCTCGAAACTACCGCCCGTGGTATAATCGGTATCGTAATAGTCCATCGCCCCCAAAGCATGCCCCATTTCGTGGCAGCAAGGTCCGATACGTGATATACCTCCTCCACGGTTTCCCCGTAGCTCCGGCGTACAGGAATAACGGTCTATCTTCATGCCTTGCATGGTGATTTCCGGGAACATGGCCTCATGCGACCAGATGGCGGAGGGAGAAGCCCCGGCTTCTTCACCATATCCGGCAAACACGATATGCACGTTGTCCACATAACCGTCTCCGTCGGCATCATAATCCTGCAAGTCGATTTCCCGCACGGCATGTTCCATGGCTTCGAGAAACAAAGCATACGGGTTCGTGTCCGAACCGCCATAACCGTTCGAGCCATAATAAGCCATAGGATACGCGGCTCTGTAAGGCCCTAATACGTCGCAATGAAACGAAAGCTGCCCGTAGGAAACCTCTCGGAAGTAATCATAGACGCTTCCCTGCGCCCCGTCCACAACATAACCCGGCTCGTTGAAAAGTGCATCGAAATCCGCCTCGGTCTTAGTGAAGCTTACATCAGCAAATGACATCAGGATTACCAAGGCACGACGTTCTCCAACGACTGCCGCATGCCTTCCTCGTTTTTCAACAGCCCTATTTCTGTACGATAGCCTCTTCTTTTGAGCTTCGTCCACCATAGGACGCAACCCTTTCGGCTGTTGCGCCAAAAAACGACGCAAACTTTCCGGACGTTCGGCATCGGCACACAATTTATAACTAGAACGGACAGCATTCCCCATGCTGTCCGCCTTAGCAAAATACCATTCATTTCCCGAAGGTAGTAAGGTATAATTGTCTGTGGTCAAAGCCCATTTGTTGTATTCGTCGCCTTTTAAAGAAACAAGTACATCCGTCCCATCAATAAGCCGCAAAATTACATTCCGTGGATAAGCCGGAACAGCTATGCCCATCAAAGAGTTCAATAAAAAGGACATTGTCACCAAGACCAAACATATAGCCCTCCGCATATCTATACAACAAACTCATTATCCTTTTGAACCAACAAAATTAAACGTATAGCTTCCTATGCTGAAAGTCATATTCAAAACATTGCCTCCGATTTGCCCTGTAACAGCTTTACCTTCTACACTTAAACTATATCCGCCAATACCCACTGCAACATCCATAATATTACTTGTATCAATGCCTAGTCCCTCACATTCAATTTCTACCCTCACTGCATCAGTCGACAACCTTGTTACTGTAACAAAAGCACGCTCTTCATCCGTATATCCCATTACACGAACTACTCCTGAATATACTCCTTCAATACTTGTCCCCGCATCTGCTGGTGCATCTTCATCATCATCCTTGCAGCTCGACAAAGAAACTGTGAACAACAGGATAAACATCCAACTCAAAAATTTTAAAGTCTTCTTCATAACATTTCTTTTTAATTATTAATATGAAATTAAACTGATGCAAAGTTAAGGAGGAAAATGCGTTAAGACATATAGAATTTGTAGACGTAACGGCTACAAACCGTAGACAAAACCGCTACGGTTTGTTACCGGAAACAAAGTCGTCGGTATAGTACTTAAAGAAATCATGAGACAAAACACAAGAAATACGATAGAGCAACAACGTGTCTATGCTCTCCTTACGAAATAGTTTGTACACATTGGTACGGTCGCAATAGAGTTCCTTTGCGAACCATGACACGGAACGTCGCTGGCGGCGCAGTTCCTGTTCGATGAGCTGACCAATGTGTACCATAAAAACAAAAGCGTAAACCATCCAATCCCATGACTCCACCTCGGTACCGCCAAGTAACCACGTCCAGTCATAAGTATGGATGGTTCACGCCCGAACGGACGCGAACCTTCCCCTACTTATTCTCTGGACTGTAATTTTGGCGGTTTCAGGTAGAGAGAATAAGAGCTAAAAGCTCGTTTTCTTAAAAGCTGAATGGAATCACTATTCCACTATTTATATGTTTATCTTTATTGTCGTCTGACTACTTTTGTTCTTATAAAGCCCCCAAAGGTACGAAGATTCCGGCAAAAGTACAAACGGGTAAAAGAAAAGCAATGGTTCAGCTTCTGAGATTGCTTACCTCAAAATGCTCAATGATTGAGCATTTTTCTCTATTTTTTGCTCAACGATTGAGCAAAATGAGTATCTTTGCCTTAAAAACCCACGGATATGGACAAATTACAAGAACGATTCAGCAAACTACTCCGAGATACAAATACCACCTTCCACAGGTACATGTACACCCAAATCCATTGGAAAAGCCGGATGATAGGACTTACCGGGCCGCGCGGCGTGGGAAAAACCACGCTTATCCTGCAATACATCAAAGAAAACCTTCCACGCAACCTATCATTATATGTCACAGCGGAAGATTTTTATTTTGCCGACCACAAGCTACTTGAACTCGCCGACCAATTCACCAAGCAGGGAGGCAAATACCTGTTCATAGACGAGATACATAAATACAATGACTGGGCCAAAGAATTGAAGCTCATCTACGACTATCATCCGGAACTGAACCTCGTATTCACCGGTTCTTCCATCCTTGACATCAACAAAGGTGCTTCGGACTTAAGCCGACGGGCTACCATGTACCACATGCAAGGACTTTCGTTCCGCGAATACCTCAGCCTGTTCCACGGCATGGCTTTCCCGGCTTATTCCCTTCCCGAGATTCTGCAACATCCGTCGGACTTCCCGAGAGATTTCCGTCCTCTTCCGTTATTCCATGAATACCTGAAACAAGGTTATTACCCGTTCTCCCATATAGAATATGAGACAAGCTTGTTGCAAATCGTCACCCAGACCCTTGAATCGGACATTCCGCAATACGCCAACATGAACGTTTCCACCGGCCGGAAACTGAAACAATTATTGGCCATTATTGCCAAAAGCGTGCCTTTCAAACCGAACATCAGTACCATAGCCGGAGCTTTGAACGTAAGCCGGAACAGCGTAGCGGACTATTGCCTTTTCATAGAAGAAGCCGGACTCATCGCCCAGTTGCGGGACGACACCGGAGGTATCCGGGGATTGGGCAAAGTAGACAAAATATACTTGGACAATCCTAACCTGATTTACACATTGGGCGCAGGCCAAGCCGACACCGGCAACATTCGGGAAACATTTTTCCTGAACCAAATGCGGGTAAACCATGATGTCGTTTCTTCTTCCGTATCCGACTTTCTGATTGACGGGCATACTTTTGAAGTAGGCGGGCGCAATAAAGGAAAGAAACAAATACAAGGCATCGAAAACGCATACGTAGTCAAAGACGACATAGAGTTCGGCTACATGAACGTCCTGCCGCTTTGGCTGTTCGGATTCAATTATTAGCCTCACGCCATCCAATTCCCTGCGCAGCTACGCCTTCAAACATGTGCTCACACCGCCTGCAACTCCGAAATCTGCCGGAGTATCCCGACGGCATCTTTCACCGAACGCACCTCCTGAATCACCATCGAACGGCGGCCGTTAGCCTCACGCAGGTTGCTGCGATGGGCATTCATGGCAGCGTATGCGATGCACTGCCCGAAAGCCTTGCTCTCGAAATAAGCACTCTTCTCGTTCTGCACGAAATAAAGCACCATGCGCCCGGCCTTGAGGAATATCTTTTCTGCACCGAGGCACTTGCCGAGACGACGGAGCGTCACTACACGAATCAATTCCTCGCCCTCCTCCGGAATCTCTCCGAAACGGTCTTTCATACGCAAGCGGAATGCCTCCACGTCTTCGTCGCGCTCCAGACCGTCCAATTCGCGGTAGAGGAGCATGCGCTCGCTGCTGCTGGGCACATAATCGTCGGGAAAAGACATCTGCAAGTCGCTCTCCAACGCGCACTCGTCCACAAAGTTCTCACCGCCCAAGTCGTTCCCCTTCCTGATTTCCTCGGCATAGAGGTCGCCGAACTCATCATTCTTCAGTTCCTTCACGGCCTCGGACAAGATTTTCTGATAGGTCTCATACCCCAAATCGGCGATGAAACCGCTCTGCTCGGCTCCCAACAGGTTACCCGCCCCACGGATATCCAAGTCCTGCATGGCGATGTGGATACCCGAACCGAGGTCGCTGAAATTCTCGATGGCTTGCAGGCGGCGGCGCGCTTCCGGTGTCAAAGCAGCCAAAGGAGGCGCCAAAAGGTAACAGAAAGCTTTCTTATTGCTGCGCCCTACGCGGCCTCGCATCTGATGCAAGTCGCTCAGCCCGAAGTTCTGCGCCCCGTTGATGATAATCGTATTGGCATTGGGGATGTCTATACCGCTCTCGATGATGGTGGTGGACACCAACACGTCGTAATCATAATGTACGAAACCGAAGATGATGTTCTCCAGTTCTTCCGGCGGCATCTGCCCGTACCCCACGCAAACGCGGGCATCCGGCACATGCTTGTGCAACAGAGCCTCCAAATCGTAAAGACTGGAAATACGGTTGTTCACGATGAACACCTGCCCGTTGCGGCTCATCTCGAAATTGACCGCCTCGGCTATCAGTTCCGCACTGAACGTGTGCACCTCGGTCTGCACGGGATAACGGTTGGGCGGCGGGGTCTGTATGACCGACAAATCGCGTGCCCCCATCAGGGAGAACTGCAACGTACGCGGAATCGGCGTAGCGGTAAGCGTCAGCGTGTCCACGTTGACCTTCATCTGCCGCAGCTTTTCTTTGGTAGCCACCCCGAACTTCTGCTCTTCGTCGATAATCAACAGGCCGAGGTCCTTAAACTTCACCGACTTGCCTATCAGTTTGTGCGTCCCCACAATGATATTGATCTTCCCGTCGGCCAAATCCCTCAATATTTCTTTGGTCTTGGCTGCGCTACGGGCGCGGCTCAGGTAATCCACCCGAACGGGCATCCCTTTCAGACGCGACGAAAAAGTCTGGAAATGCTGATAGGCCAACACGGTGGTAGGCACCAACACCGCCACCTGCTTATTGTCCGCACAAGCCTTGAAGGCAGCGCGGATGGCCACCTCGGTCTTGCCGAATCCCACATCCCCGCACACCAGGCGGTCCATCGGACGGTCGCGCTCCATGTCGGCCTTCACGGCCTGCGTGGCCTTCAACTGGTCGGGTGTGTCCTCGTAGAGGAAGCTTGCCTCGAGTTCGTGCTGCATGAAACTGTCGGGACTGAAGGCGAAACCTTTCTCCTGACGGCGCAGGGAATACAACTTGATGAGGTCGCGTGCGATATCCTTGATTTTGGTCTTCGTCCGCTCTTTCAGGCGTTCCCATGCCCCCGTTCCCAACTTGTTCAACCGGGGAGGCTCGCCCTCCTTGCCACGGTATTTGCTCACCTTGTGCAGGGAATGAATGGAGACGAACACCACATCGTCGTTCTGGTAGATAATCTTGATGACTTCCTGCATGGTGTCGCCATTGGGAATGCGCACCAAACCGCCGAACTTTCCGACCCCATGGTCTACGTGGACCACGTAATCGCCGATGTTGAACTCCTGAAGCTCTTTCAACGAAAGAGCCACTTTGCCGCTCCGCGCCTTGTCGCTGCGGAGGTTATACTTATGAAAACGGTCGAAAATCTGATGGTCGGTGAAAAAGCATGCCTTGAGGTCGTCGTCGGCAAACCCGGCATGCAAAGTACGGTTCACGGGAGTAAAACCGATACCCGAAGCCTGTTCCGTGAAAATGGAAGCCAACCGGTCAGTCTGTTTGGCCGAATCGGCCAATATATATAAGGTGTATCCCTTTTCCAGATACTCATGGAAAGTACGAGTCACCAATTCAAAATTCTTATGGAAAATAGGTTGTGCCGTCAGGTGGAAACGCACGGTGGCCTGCGGTGTGGCGGACGGCTTGTTCCCCACCTCTACCCTACGGAAATCGAGCATTCCCTTCATCAAGGCCGACCCGTCGACAAGCATCAGGTCGGCACGAAGTTTCTCATGCCGCTCCGCCTCTTCCATCTCCGTCCGGGCCTGCTCGTCCATCAGAGCCTGCGCCGAAAAGCCGTCGGCATATACCCGGTCGGCCACGTCGCGCAAGAAAAACAAATCCTTCATCACCAAGACGGTCTCCGGGGGCAGGAAGTCCGTGAACGGCACCTTGCCCTGCACGTAACCGGCCAGTTCGGGCACGATGACGATTTCTTCCTGTTTGTCGCGCGAGAGTTGCGTCTGCACTTCAAACGTACGGATGCTGTCCACTTCATCGCCGAAAAAGTCTACCCGGTAAGGCCATTCCGAGGAGAATGAAAAGACATCGAGAATACTGCCACGCACGGCAAACTGCCCCGGTTCGTAGACATAATCCACACGCCGGAAACCGAACGCACGCAAAGTCTCCTCCACGAACGTGATGTCCACCCGCTCGCCGGCATGCAGCCTCAGCGTCTGCTCATCCAGTTTCTGCCGCGACACGACTTTTTCCATCACCGCCTCGGGATAAGTGACCACGAAAAGCGGACGATGCCCTGCCGACAAACGGCTGATAACCTCCGTGCGGAGTATCTCGTTGGCTGCGTCCCGCTGCCCGAACTTCACCGCCCGGCGGAACGAAGAAGGAAAATAGAACACTTCCTGCTCACCCAGAATCTGCGTCAGGTCGTGATAAAAATACCCGGCCTCTTCCGCATCATCCAGCACGAAAACATACGGACAAGCCATCACCTGCGGACAAGCTGCGGCCACACTGCTGAACAGCAAAGGAGCGGCCGACGCGCACAGTCCTTCCGCGAAAATCGTCCGCGCGGAACCGTCCTGCAAAGCCTTTGCCAAAGCCTTTACCGACTTATGCCCTGCATAGAGGGCTTGTAAACCTTGTATCTCCATGATTCAATCCGGTGCAAAATTACAAAGAATCACTAAAAAAACACCTCCGCCGGAAGAAATATTTCCACTCTGTTACCTGTATTCGTGATTTATGTCTATATTTGTTTCACGAATACAAACGAAGTCATTCACTTTTAAAGCTGACAGAAATATGCGTTCAGACAGTGTAGTTATCATTCCTACGTACAACGAAAAGGAAAACATAGAAAACATCATCCGGGCCGTATTCGGACTGGAACAACCGTTCGACATGCTGATCATAGACGACGGTTCACCCGACGGCACGGCAGCCATCGTGAAACGCCTCATGGCGGACGAGTTCAAAGACCGCCTGCATCTCATCGAACGTACGGGGAAATTAGGTCTTGGCACAGCTTACATTGCGGGATTCAAATGGGCTGTGGCGCAGAAATACGACTATATCTTCGAGATGGACGCCGACTTCAGCCACAACCCGAACGACCTTCCGCGACTGTACGCCGCTTGCGCCCAAGAGGGATACGACGTGGCCATCGGGTCGCGCTACGTGAACGGGGTGAACGTGGTGAACTGGCCCATGGGGCGCATCCTGATGTCCTACTACGCCTCTAAATACGTGCGCATCATCACGGGGCTGAAGATAAACGACACCACGGCCGGCTTTAAATGTTACCGCCGCCGCGTGTTGGAGACCATCGAACTGGACAAGGTGCGCTTCAAAGGATATGCCTTCCAAATAGAAATGAAGTTCACCGCCAAACAGTGCGGTTTCAAGATAAAGGAAGTACCGGTCATCTTCGTCAACCGCGAGTTGGGCACGAGCAAGATGAGCGGCGGCATCTTCAGCGAAGCCGTGTTCGGGGTCATCCGCCTGCGGCTCGACGGGTGGTTCAGACACTATCCGAAGCCATCTTGAAATCAAGCACTTACGAAAGCAAAAATATTTGCCGCAGATTAACATTTTTTTCTCATGAGATTGAAAAATCGTTCGGCTGAGATTGATTTTTCAATCTCAGCCGAACGATTTTCGGTTCTCTACCGAATGTTTTTACCACGTGCCCAAAGGCCGTTTTCAGTCTTCAAACATCCCCTTTGCGTCCACCCCCAAAAGCCCGCAAAGTTGAAGCACCATTTCTTGCGGAAGCCCCATGCGCGGGTCGTCCGTCGCAGGCCAAAGGGATGCCAGGAAGTGAGGGCACTCCTCACGATAAACTCCGGCCATGCGATGATTGCAGTCCGAAGTCTGCCGCAAGGAGAAACGTACGTTGGCCATGCGGTCGGCCAACTTGACCATGGGGGCGTACGGTACGGCACGGATGCCCTCATAATATTTCACGCCCGCACGCTCGGCACGTGTACGCCCTTTTTCGTTCGTCAACGCGTACACAATCTCCGCCGCCATGAACGCCTGCGCCTCGTCCAGCCCCAAAGACCGGGCGCGTTTCCGCACGTCGTTGTACGTCAGACGGGCATCCTCTATACTGTCGTGGAACCAGGCCCCGAACATCACGGCCGACACGTCTTCCGCCCGCGTGCATACCTCGCCTCCATAACGGGCCACCAGTTCCGCCACACCGTCCAAATGGTAAGAATAAGGCAAGTCTACGCCATAAAATTGGTTGACGGCCGCATGCGCCTCATGCGCGGCATGGCGGATACGCTCCAACAGATCCGACTGCCGTTCCAGTATTTCAGAAAATAAAGTTTTGTTTTCCATATTCCTTTGATTTTGATTTACAAAGGAAACAAAAATCCATATACCGGACAAGATTCCGCCCGACAAGATGCCACCAATAAGAAGTATTTATTAAATTTGCAGGAGATGCGGATACAAAACCATTGATGGAGACACATGAAGACAGAAGAAATCATAGAACTTTTCCGGCAATTCGAATCGATAGCCAACGAATATGAAGGTGTCGAATGTTGGAGCGCAAGGGAACTTGCCAAATTACTTGGATACGCCCAATGGCGCAATTTTGAAAACATAGTAAACAAAGCCAAAGCGGCATGTGAACATGCAGAACAAGAGGTTTCATACCATTTTGCTGAAGTCGGCAAAATGGTTTCCCTCGGTTCCGGTTCGGAACGCGAAGTTTCCGATTATATGCTCACCCGCTATGCCTGTTACCTCGTCGCCCAGAACGGTGACCCGAGAAAACCGCAAGTGGCATTTGCCCAAAATTATTTCGCCGTGCAGACGAGACGGGCCGAACTGGTACAACAACGTATCCTCGACTACGAACGGATACAAGCGCGCACCAAACTTGCAGAAACAGAAAAACGCCTGTCCGGCATCCTTTATGAACGTGGCGTGGACAGCAAAGGCTTTGCCCTTATCCGTTCAAAAGGAGACAAGGCCTTGTTTCGTATCGACACGGCATTGCTCAAAAGGAAATTAGGAGCACCAGAAAGCCGTCCATTGGCCGACTTTTTGCCTACAATCAGTATTAAAGCCAAAGACTTCGCGGCAGAAATGACCTCTGTCAACGTACAACAAAAGGACTTGTACGGACAACAAGAAATCGGGAAAGAACACGTAGACAACAATGCCGCCGTACGAGACATGCTCCTGCAACGAGGTATTGTTCCTGAACAACTTCCACCCGGTGAGGATGTGAAAAAAGTGGAACGAAGGCTTAAATCAGAAGAGAAACGACTGACCGGAAAAGCGAAAAAGAAATAACCGAACACGCCCATCATCTTCTCCGAAAATAAAATATTATAAAAACAGGAGCTGAAAAAGACCCTATAAAGAAAACCATTATGAGAACCAGAATACAAAATGCCACCATCGTCAACGAAGGAAAACGCTTCGTAGGTACGGTCACACTGGAAGACGACAAGATTCTGAGTATCGTCCCGTCCGACGATACCATACACACCCTTCCGCCGACCGACCGCGTGATAGATGCCGAAGGGCTGTACCTGATACCGGGCGTGATAGACGACCATGTGCATTTCCGCGAACCGGGACTGACCCACAAGGCCGACATCGCCACCGAAAGCCGGGCGGCGGCGGCCGGAGGCGTGACGTCGTACATGGATATGCCGAACGTCGTGCCGCAGACCACCACTCTCGAAGCCTTGGACGACAAGTTCCAGTTGGCAGCGGAAAAGAGCCTCGTCAATTATTCTTTCTTCTTCGGGGCCACCCATACGAACACCGGCATGCTGGAACAACTGGACCCGCACAAGGTATGTGGCGTCAAACTGTTCATGGGAAGCAGCACGGGCAATATGCTCGTCGACCGCGAAGACGCTCTACGCGCCATATTCAGCCGTTCCCCCCTGCTCATCATGACCCATTGCGAGGACTCGTCCATCATATCGGCCAACCTGAAATCGTTCCGGGAACGGTATGGAGACGACCCGGACGTGAAATACCACCCTGCCATCCGCAACGAAGAAGCTTGTTTCCGTTCTACGGAACTGGCCGTCAGACTGGCACGGGAAACCGGTGCGCGACTCCATGTGGCCCATGTCAGCACCGCACGTGAACTCTCTCTTTTCCGCCGGGATCCGCTGTGGGATGAAACCACGGGACGCATGAAACCTGTCACAGCCGAAGCCTGCATCGCCCATCTGTTTTACACGGATGCCGACTATGCCCGCCTCGGAACACGTATCAAATGCAATCCGGCCATCAAGAGCGGTGCCGACCGGGCGGCTTTGCGACAGGCACTGACCGACGGGCGTATCGACGTGATAGGCACGGACCATGCTCCCCACCTGCCTGTTGAAAAAGAAGGCGGTTGCGTGAAAGCGGCCTCCGGTATGCCCATGGTGCAGTTTTCGCTCGTCAGCATGCTCCGCCTGTCCGATGAAGGCGTGCTGCCCCTCGAACGTGTCGTGGACCTGATGTGCCATGCCCCGGCGCGGCTTTTCCAAATCGAAGGCCGCGGTTTCCTCCGCGAAGGCGCACAAGCCGACCTCGTACTGCTCCGTCCGTCCAGCCCGTGGACCTTACGGAGAGAGGACATCCTAAGCCGCTGCGGCTGGAGTCCGTTGGAAGGAGAAACGTTCAACTGGTCGGTGGAACAGACCTACTGTAACGGGCATTTAGTATATAATCACGGCCATATAGACACAGACGTCTGCGGCCGGCAACTTACTTTCGACCGATGACCCATACATTGACTTATCGCATACACGAAGTAGCTCCCTACATCAACTGGATATACTTTTTCCACGCCTGGGGATTCCCACCGCGCTTTGCCGCCATCAGCCGCATACACGGCTGCGATGCCTGTCGCGCCGGTTGGTTGGCTGAATTTCCGGAAGAGGAAAGGGCGCGAGCGGCCGAGGCCATGCAGCTATTCAAGGATGCCAACCGCATGTTGGCACAGTTGGACGGAGATTTCCACACCCACGTACGTTTCGGGTTATATCCGGCCTGTTCGGACGGCGACGACCTGCTTCTTACCGACCCCGAACAGGAGGAGCGTACGCTTCGCCTCGCCTTGCTGCGCCAACAACACACCACGAAACCGGACGAGCCTTATCTTTGCCTTTCGGATTTCGTACGTCCGCTGTCGCAAGGCATATCCGACACCGTAGGTGTTTTCGCGGCTACGGTAGATGCGGACATGGAACATCTCTACGAAACCGGCGCATACGCCGATGACTTCAAGCACCTGTTGGCCCAAACGCTGTCCGACCGCTTGGCCGAAGCCTCCACGGAAAAAATGCACCAAGAAGTGCGTACGACCTACTGGGGATATGCGAAAGACGAACAGTTGTCCATCGAAGACTTATTGGTGGAGAAGTTTACCGGCATCCGGCCGGCCGTAGGCTATCCTTCCCTGCCGGACCAGTCTGTCAACTTCGTGCTGTCGGAATGGTTGGGGTTTCCGGAAATCGGTATCCGGCTGACCGAAAACGGTGCCATGGTACCGCATGCTTCGGTAAGCGGACTCATGCTGTCCCATCCCTCCGCACGCTACTTCGCCGTAGGAAAAATCGGGGAAGACCAGTTGGAAGACTATGCCCGGCGACGCGGCCTGCCCGTGGAAACGATGCGTAAATTCTTAGCCGCTAACCTTTAACCGTCAAAACAAAAATATGGTATTACGAATACTTCCCGTCTTATTGCTGACGTTGATATTGTCCGATGTCTACCTGTACTTCAAGTTCATGTACGGACGCAGGCACCCTCTTTGGGCCTATTTTCTCTTTTTCCTGCCCAACGCATTGTTGCTGATTGCCGCCCTCATACTGACTTGGACGGAAAACCATACACCGGAGAACATGACCCAAATGGTCATCTTCTTCAGTCTCTACATGCTCATTGCGCTGCCCAAGATGCTGTTCCTTATCGTGGATTTGATAGGAAAAGGCATCTGCCTGTTTTTCCCCCGTGCCAAAAAGGCATGCACGATGGTGAGTTCTGCCGCGTCTCTCCTTTTGTTCTGTATCATGGGAGCAGGGTTGAGTTTCGGCCCAACCCTCTTGCAAGTCCGCCACACGAACTTCTCTTCGGCCGACCTTCCGCCTGCCTTCGACGGCTACCGCATTGTGCAGTTCAGCGACTTGCACCTCACAAGTTTCAGGAACCGGCCGGAAATGGTGGAGAAGGTCGTGGAACGCATCATGGAGCAATGTCCCGACATGATCGTGTTTACCGGTGATTTGGTCAGCACGGAAGCCAACGAATTAGACGGGTTCGACGAGATACTTTCCCGTCTGCACGCACCGGACGGGGTGTATTCCATCTTAGGCAACCACGACTACCTGACATACGCTTATTACCTGTCTCCGGAAGAGCAATCCGCCCAACGGGAAGAGTTGAAGAAAAGGCAACGTGCCATGAACTGGGACCTGCTGCTGAACGAACACCGCATCATACATCAAGGCCGGGACAGCATCGCGCTCGTCGGTGTAGAGAACGACGGGAAACCGCCCTTTCCCGAGCGCGGCGACCTGAAAAAGGCTTTGGCCGGAATCCCCGGGTACGGGCAAGGCAACGACTCGACGCGTATGTTCAAAGTGTTGCTCAGCCACGACCCGACCCATTGGCGACGCAAGGTATTGCCGCAAACCGACATCCAGCTCACGTTGTCGGGACACACCCACGGCATGCAGTTCATGCTTTTCGGATGGTCGCCCTCCAAATTCTTCTATCCTGAATGGAAATACATGTACCACGAAGGCGAGCGCGGATTATATGTCAGCCTGGGCATCGGCGGGGCACTCATTCCCTTCCGCTTCGGGGCATGGCCCGAAATTAACGTCATAACCTTGCACAATAAATAGGTATTACTTAACTTTGTATAGTCAAACTGTCACAGAAAACATGATGTTACTCTATCGAATCTACCAACTCTGTATCGCACTGCCCGTCCTGTTGGTCTGCACCATGCTGACGGCCATCGTCACCATCATCGGGTCGTGGATAGGCAACGCTCATTTCTGGGGATACTATCCCGGGAAAATCTGGTCTATCATCATCTGCCGCGTGCTCTTCATTCAGGTTGTCGTACGCGGTCATGAAAACGTGGACAAGAAAACCTCATACGTATTCGTGGCCAACCATCAGGGGGCATTCGACATCTTTTTGATTTACGGCTTCTTGGGACGCAATTTCAAATGGATGATGAAAAAATCGTTGAGGAAAATCTTCCTGGTCGGAAAAGCATGCGAGAGCGCACGTCACATCTTCGTAGACAAGTCGGGACCGAAAAAGATTCAAGAAACTTATGCCAAAGCCCGTGAAATCCTGAAGGAAGGAACCTCGTTGGTAGTATTTCCCGAAGGTGCCCGCTCGTTCACCGGACACATGGGAGTGTTCAAGAAAGGAGCATTCCAACTGGCGGACGAACTGCAACTGCCCGTAGTCCCCGTAACGATCAACGGCTCGTTCGACATCCTTCCACGTACGAAAGGTTTCGGCTTCGTCAGACGCAGTAAACTGACTCTCACCATCCATCACCCCATCCTGCCCAAGGGAAAAGGACCGGAGAATATCAAAGAAACGATGGAGGAAGCATACCAAGCCGTCATGGCAGGTCTCCCGCCCGAACGACAGGGCTTTATAAAAAATGAAGACCAGTAAATCCTTATTCAAACGCATACGGCTCGCCTTTTGGGCGAGCCGTAATTCTATCCGGAGAAAAGTTTTATTTTAAAGAATCAGTTCCCGAAAATTCCGGTAACTCTGCTAAAGAATCCTCCGGCAAGACGTCGTCATAACCATACCCCATTTGCGTCATATTCTCCTTGGCCGCCTTGATGTAATTTTTCACATATACATCATTCTTAAAATAAGGGGTGGCCTTAGCCATGATCTCTTCTATTTGAGGGGTCATCACCGGATAAGGATAACTGCTTGTCAGAATCATAAAAACGCCTGCTCCCAAGACATTATCGAAATTGGACGTAATGAAATTGGTAATCAAACGGTCGTTCTGCAATGCCAGACGGTTGGCTTCGTCATTCAAACGCACCATAATGACATCCTCATCCACCCCATCCATAATCATTTGGCTTTCCTTATGCGGCAATTCTGCTATCTGATTGTCCAACCGTGTCTTGCGACGGATAAAACTATATAAGGTATCGTTCAGAGCGCTTCCTGTCACGTATTGACGTGCCGTACTGATATGTATGGACAGTTCTTCCGGCCCCAAGACAAACGGCATCAGGCATTCATCATCTATAAAAAGGCTCACCATCATGACGGAATCCAGCGCACCGATAAAATTAAACTTCCCATGCACCACGTCGCTGGAGTCAATATCCACCAGATCATCATCCTTATAGGCTTTCAAATACAGTTTTTTCCCATCCATGGTCTGTATCGTAGAGTTTCCTTCCACCATGTATTCTGTCTGGTGGCAAGAAGCCAACACCATAAGGCTCACCAATATCCATAAAAAATTTTTCATTCTTCTTATATTATTCCGGACTTATAGGGGTACAAAGATAAGCGCTTATCACCAGAGGATAAAGCGTTTTATCACTATTTAAGCTTGTCTTTTCCGTTTTAAAACTTATTGTTGTTTTTTCGTGACTCTTCCTTCTCCAATTCGGCCGGAATACGAAAAGCGGTGTACAATTCCAGCACGCAAGCGACTGCCAGGCATACCACCCATTCCTGTCCGCGGGCAAAACCGAAATCAAAAATACGCATAGCCATAAAAAAGGCTGTACAAACCAACAAAAGCGCACCGATGACTTGTTGTCCCCGCAACCGACGGATAACGAAATTATCCCCTTCGTACCCGGCACGCAACTGCATCGCAGCAAAAGCGCAAGCCCCTACCGTATAAAGATAAAAGGCATAAAGCCAACCGGTAAAAAAAGTGGCTGCCCCAATCAACAACAGCACAGCTCCGGTTATGAATACTATATTTTGAATCTTATTCAGTCTCTTCATCCGTAGTTTTTTCTTGTATGACAAAAATATCTTCGTCGTCTGTCTTCATGTAATATCGCTCACGTGCAATCTCGATTAACACGTCGGGGTCGGTGTTCATTTCCTCCAAATAACGCGTGTCATGCTCGTACATCTCCGTGTACTTCCGGATTTCAGAGCGCAATTCAGCCAACTCAGCCTTATGACGATAGCGGCTCCACAAACTGTTTTCGTCTACCACTCCCATCAACAAGACGAAAAGCCCGATGACAAAACCATATTTATGCCGGCGAAAGACATTCCAGAAAGTATGAAGCTTACCCATAACTTGACTTGTTTATAGGGGCAAAGATACGACAAAATCAACGAAAACGGAGGTTGCACCCGTTTTTTTTGCTAAATTTGCTTTGCGAATAACTAATTCATCAATCCATCATGGGAGAATACATCGTATCGGCACGAAAATACCGCCCTTCGGCATTCGATGCCGTGGTGGGGCAGGAGGCGCTCACCACGACTCTGAAAAACGCCATTGCAGCCGGTAAACTGGCACATGCTTACCTGTTCTGCGGACCACGCGGAGTGGGAAAAACGACTTGTGCCCGCATTTTTGCCAAAACCATCAACTGCCTGCACCCGTCCGACAACGGGGAGGCTTGCGATGAATGCGAATCATGCAAGGCTTTCAACGAACAGCGTTCGCTCAACATTCATGAACTGGACGCAGCCTCAAACAACTCGGTGGAGGAAATACGTGCCTTAATAGAAAAGGTGCGCATACCGCCGCAGGTGGGACGCTATAAGGTGTTCATCATCGACGAGGTGCACATGTTGTCCACGGCTGCATTCAATGCCTTCCTCAAGACGCTGGAAGAGCCGCCTTCGTATGTTATTTTTATCCTAGCCACTACGGAAAAGCACAAAATCCTGCCTACCATATTGAGCCGTTGCCAAGTGTACGATTTCAACCGAATGAGCGTACAGACCATTGTCAACCACTTGAAGTTCGTGGCAGACAAAGAGGGATATGCATACGAGCCGGAGGCACTGAACATCATTGCCCAAAAGGCAGACGGCGGCATGCGTGACGCACTTTCCATCTTCGACCAGACGGTAAGCTTCACGGGAGGAAGCCTGACATATAAAAAGGTAATAGAAAACCTGAACGTGTTGGACTATGAATACTATTTCCGCCTGACGGACCATTTCCTGAAAAACGAGGCAGCGCAGTGCATGCTGGTCTTCAACGAGATTTTAGAGAAAGGTTTTGAAGGCAGCCATTTCATTACCGGATTGGCCGCACACCTGCGCGACCTGTTGGTCAGCCGCGACGCAATGACCCTCCCGTTACTGGAAGTAAGCGACAGCATCAGGGCACGTTATCAGGAACAGTCGCAACGGTGCACGCCCAAATTCCTATACCGTGCCATCAAGTTGTGCAGCGACTGCGACTTGAATTACCGGGCCAGTAAGAACAAACGGCTGTTGGTGGAAATCACCTTGATACAACTGTCTCAACTGACCTTGGAAGATGACAGCGCCGGCTCGGGGCGTAGCCCTGAGAAGACATTAAAACCCCTATTCGACCAACCTGCCGGGACGGTACAACAGACTGCCGCTCCGGTCAATCCGCAGAAGCCTCAGGCTCCCGTGGAAAAGGTTGCCTCCGCCGTTCAGGACAGAACGGCACCGTATGAAACGCGCAAATCCCCGCTTCCGGACACTGAAACCACGGAACGCAGGCTTCCCAAAGTCAAACTCGGCTCTTTCGGCCCATCCATCAGCCGACTTAAACAAGGAATAGGAAATCCGGCCGAGACTTCCCAACCGGCTGCAACTCCGGCTACGACAACCGTAGCCTCACAGACACCGAAAGAAGAAGAAAATTATCCTGTCACGGAAGATAACATCCGTTTCTGTTGGCATGAGTTCATCAATCTCCTGCCACAAGAAGAAACCGCCATCGCACAACGGATGAAAGTCATCCAGCCCAAGCTACAGAAAGATGCCACGTTTGAAGTATTGGTGGACAACGAACAGGTGAAATTCTACATGGAACAAATCGCCAGGCGTATAGAAACCCACATGCGCAAGCAGCTCCATAACCGGAACATCACCATGACCGTACGTGTGGCCGAACCGTCAGAGGTCACCCGCATCACTAGCAAACCCCAACAATACCAGGCAATGAGCAAACGGAATCCGGCGTTGCAAAAACTAAAAGAAACATTCGGATTGGAATTGGCGTAACCTCTCATCCGAACGTTTCTTCATTTTTCCCTTATTTCAAATCATGATTCATCATGCGGAACTCTGCCATCTGCTCGAACTTCGTACCCTTGCGGCCGTAGTTGGCATACGGATAGATGGAAATGCCCCCGCGCGGAGTAAAGATGCCGGTGACTTCGATGTATTTCGGATCCATCAGACGAATGAGATCCTTCATGATCTTGTTCACGCAATCTTCATGAAAATCGCCATGGTTGCGAAAGCTGAACAAATATAGTTTCAGACTCTTGCTTTCCACCATACGGCGGTCGGGAATATAACTGATACGGATTTCGGCAAAATCAGGCTGTCCCGTAATGGGGCACAGACTCGTGAACTCCGGGCAGTTGAAACGTACCCAATAATCATTGCCGGGATGCTTGTTTTCAAAAGCTTCCAATACCTCAGGAGCATAATCTTGACGATACTCCGTCTTTTTGCCCAACGATTGCAATCCTTCTTTTTCTCTTTCGCTACTCATGGTTCTATATTTTCCTCTACATGCAACTTACATTCTTTCTCTGCCAAATATTTATGCAGGCCTTCATTACGCAACTTACAGGCCGGACAATGGCCGCAACCGTCGCCCTGCACACCGTTGTAGCAGGTCAACGTGTCGTGGCGCACCAAGTCGAGCACGCCCAGTTCGTCGGCCAAAGCCCAGGTCTGGCATTTGTCGATCCACATCAACGGCGTATGCAAGACGAATTGCTCGTCCATGGCCAGATTCAAGGTCACATTCAGACTTTTAATAAACGCGTCCCGACAATCGGGATAACCGCTGAAGTCCGTCTGCGACACACCGGTCACAATATGGTTGACGCCCCGTTCACGGGCATACACGGCAGCAATGCTGATGAAGAACAAATTTCGCCCGGGAACAAACGTGTTCGGACAGCTTCCTTCCGGCTTTTCCTCATCCATCTGCATGGTGGAATCAGTCAACGAGTTCCTCCCCAATGAACCGACGAAAGAAACATCCATACAGTCCCAGTCCACACCGGCCCGTGAAGCTATGGCCTTAGCCAACTCCACTTCCTTCACATGCTTCTGCCCGTACACAAAACTCAAGGCCACGACTTTCTTGAAATGTTTTTTGGCCCAAAACAAACAGGTGGTGGAATCCTGGCCGCCACTGAACACCACCAAGGCGGTTTCCTTATTCATGGTCATAATTGAGACACCTTTAATATATTATAAGAAATGTTCTTGTCGTACACATCCACGCCTTCCACACGTTTCACCCAACGCACCACGCGAATCGTGACGGGAAGTATGATGACCTCATAAAGCGTCTTCAGCAAAATCTGCCAGAACATCATGAGCAACAGATTATCCCAAGGCACAAGACCGCCCAAAGCTATCGGGAAAAAAATCAGCGAATCGGCCGTTTCTCCCGCCACAGAGGACAGGACGGCGCGCAGCGAAAAGCGACGCCCCCCGGAAGCCACCTTCATCACGCTCATGACGTACGCATTAAGGAAGGAGCCGGAAAGGAAAGCCAGAAACGAAGCGGCCGCCACACGGGGAGCCAGACCGAACAGGTTGTGAAAGCCTTCCTCGTTGTTCCAATACGGCGCACCGGGAATGAGGTCGGCCACATAACCGAAGAAGACAAACAGGAAGTTCATCAGGAACCCAGTCCATATCAAGAATTTGGCCTTGTTGAACCCCCAAACCTCGACGATGCAGTCGTTCACGATATAAGAAATGGGAAAGACCAAAATCCCGGCCGTAATATTAAACGGACCGAACATGATTTGCTTCGTGGCCAAAAGATTGGCCGAAATGAGACACACACAAAACAGTATCCCCATCAGCATGAAGGATACACTGACTGTTTTTTCTTTCATATAATCTTGTTTTTTAAGAGGTTACCAAGCACTCATCGCGTATTCTATCCGGAACGCGGGAACAAAGATACGATAAAGACGGGAGAGAACAAAAAGAACCTATAAAAAAAGTTTATCAGGTGGAAAAAGAAAAAAGAATTCGTACCTTTACCTATTATTTATAATTTTTTACGGAAAAAATGAAAGAACAAATTTTAAGCCTATTTCTGGCCACATACTGCGGAATGGCCTTTGCACAAACGAATTATAAAGTAACATTCACCACAGACCAGACTGACATCACCAACGTGTACCTGTGCTCGAAAGAGGATGGCACCGTCCTGGATAGCGCAACCTGCCAAGACGGCAAAGCCTCATTCGACGGGAAAACCAACCTCCCCCAAATTGCAGCCATCAGCATAGACCAACAAGCCAAGAAGCCGGTAACTTTACTGATATTGGACGATACGCCGGCCACCATTGTACAAACTTCCGGCTCAACGGACATCAACGGCTCCCCATTGAACCGTAAATACTCCGAAATAAAGGAAAAGGCCAGAACGTATGACAACCAAATGAAAAAACTGCAAATAGAAGCACGGGATATCGCACAAAGCCACAATGGCAACCTGCCGGACGCTGACGCCGACCGGCTGCAACAAGCTTTTGATGAAGCCGTACAAGGGCAAGCCGAAAGCATCCGGCAAGCCTTGGAGGAAAACAAAGACAATTTGATTCCGGCCCTCCTCATCTCTGTCTACGGAGACCGGCTTGAAGACCAATACGTAGGAAATTATCTGGAAACGTACGCCTACAAAGACAACGGATGCCTCAATGAAGTAAACCAATACATGGCAGCCCTGAAACGTAAAGCCATCGGTAGCATGTTCACGGATTTTACCATGGATGACATGGAAGGCACGCCCCACAAGCTGTCCGACTACGTAGGTAAAGGGAACTATGTCTTGGTAGATTTTTGGGCCAGTTGGTGCGGCCCATGCCGTGCGGAAATGCCGAACGTAAAGAAAGCCTACGAACAATTCCACCCGAAAGGATTTGAAATCGTAGGCATCTCGTTCGATGCACAAAAAGGCGCATGGGAAAAAGGCACGAAAGATTTGGGCATCACTTGGCCACAAATGTCCGACTTAAAAGCTTGGAACTGCGAGGCAGGCAAACTATACGGTATACGAGGCATCCCGGCCACCATACTTTTCGGCCCAGACGGCAAAATCGTGGCCACGGACCTGCGCGGAGAAGAACTCCAGAAAAAACTGGAAGAGATTTACCAATAACCCGCAAACAGAACGTTCCTACGTTCCCATTCACGGAAGATGGCATCTCCGGATATTCCGGAAACGCCATCTTTCGCTTTATTATCCCGCTAAATTATGCTCTTGCCCAAACCTTAAAAACTAAAGTCTATACCCAGACCAAATACTTTGTTGGTACGGGTGAAAGAGTCACTACCCTTCAACGCCCCTGTCGCCACCAAAGCGTCGGCCACAGGCTGTCCGGCCGCCATGGCCACCGTATTGCTAATGCCATTATAGTCGTTCGTCGTACGGTTGTAGTCCTTATAGAAAGTTTGGAAATAAGCCACGTTCACTTTGATATGCTTTGTGGCTTGTATGCCGAAGCCCACCCCCATAGAGTTGGAGCTGACATTAAAACTCATGTCCTTCATATAAGCATCCGTCAGTCCGTAATGCGTGTTCTGCCATCCGGCACTGAACTGCAACCTGTCGCAAATGTCGTATTCCACCCCGGCCAGGATTTCCCTTGAACCGCTTTCAAGAAGTTTTTGGGAGTCGCCTTCCTGCGAAGCCTGTTTGTCGAAATAATGATGGTAACCTGCCATCACACGCAACGATGGCAGGATTTCGTATTGCGCACCAAGGGTCAACAGTGCCGGAATGTCTTCCTTCACAGTCCGCCCGTCGCGGAACTTGTCCAACATGGCCAAGCGTTCAGCCGACTCACTGTTGGCCGCACGGTTGTCCAAACGAATTTTCGTCTTAAACTCATACTTGGCGCCAAAGTTGAACTTGCCTATTTTATAGTCCAAGCCGATAATGGGCGTAAAGCCCCACCCCGTCTGGTCGCAGTTAAGCGTCACGTCTTCTGTAGCTACCGCCAAAGTACCCATTTGTTTGGCAGCCGCACCGGCCTTTTGGGCCAATTCGGCATACTGTTGCGCCAAATCCTGATTTCCGGCAGCGGCAGCCTGTTCGGCAGCCGCCGTCAGTTGGCCGGCTTTTTCTAAATAAGAAGCCATTTGGCTTGAAAACAAAACCGGAGCACTCACCATTCCACCATCGGCCGGATTATTCACCGATATGTTCTTCACATAACCGTAGTAGTTCGTCGTGGCATACACCAAACGTCCACCCACGAAAGCCGACAGGTTGTCCGTCACCTTATAGGCCGCACCGATTTGAAACCCATAATAATATTGGCGTCCGCGCATGTAGCTGTCCATGGAATAGCTGTTGATGCCCATATCTTTCCCCAATAAAGGCAGCAACGCTGCCTGACTCTCAAAAGAGCCTAAACCGTCCTCGAAGGCGCACTTTCCACCTCCACCGCCAATGGCGAAATTGAAAGAATACGACCAACGGCCACGATTGTAAGCCGCCTGCAAAGAAGGAACAACCGGAGCTTTGGCATCTCCTTTGAACAGTTTGGAAGATTCTCCACGATTGCCTGCACCGTATGCAAAAGGCCCAAACACAGAAGTAACCTCACGCGTTTGGTAGGCACTTTGGAAGTTCAAGGACAGGTGTAACCCATCCGGCAAGAAAGCTACACCCGCCGGATTACTATACACCCCGTCAATGCCAATGGCACCGTCTCGCGCGGGATTGCGCAAGAACGTCACATTCTGATTCGTGTTCGTAAGTAGCCCTCCGGCAAAAGTTAAACTTGAAACCATCAAGCCAAAGGAAGCCACAAGAGTTTTTTTCTTCATACCTATGAATATTTCTAAAAATCGGGCGCAAAATTAACGATTAAAACTTATATTCACAAAGAAATCCCTTGTTTTATTCTATTCCCAATCGTTACAAATACAACAAATACAGATCAAGGATTCCATTTCACGACAACGCACCTCCGTTTAACGCCCACACAAAAAGCTTCCTTTGATTTTCCATTCTACCGGAATACCTCCAACGCTCTCCTATAATTCACACAGAATATTTGTATATCAACAAAATAAACATATATAAGCAAACTTTTTTCTACCATTTTCGCTCCCCCTTTCCTATTCCGTTTTTTATACTTATATTTGTTGTGGCCTTTCGACATACTTGCTTCGATGAGAATTAAACCTACTTAAAAATGACGGATATGAAAAAAACGCTATTTTTATGGTTGGCATTGGGAGCCACCGTGACTGCTTTTGCCCAATCCCCCAATGGCATCACCAAAACCTCGGCCGTACAAACGGGACAGACGAAAAACAAGGGAGAATCAATCATCTATAAAAGAAACACCCTACATACGACAGGAAAAATGGTAGAAACGGGACGCAAGGCACCGGACTTCCACCTGACACAGTCTGACCTGCAAGACGTAAAACTCTCCGACTTCAAAGGTAAGAAAGTCATTCTGAACGTATTCCCCAGTTTAGACACCCCCACTTGTGCCGTTTCCGTACGTGAATTCAACGAAAAGGCATCGGGACTGGAAAACACGGTCGTGCTCTGCATATCCATGGATTTGCCTTTCGCACAATCACGGTTCTGCACCACCGAAGGACTTACCCGCGTCATACCGCTTTCGGCCTTCCGAAGCCAGGATTTTACCAAAAACTACGGTTTGCAGATTGCAGACGGCCCCATGAAAGGCTTGTTGGCCCGGGCGGTGATCGTGGTGGACGAAAAAGGAATCGTACGGCACACCCAACTGGTCAAAGAGATTTCACAGGAACCGGACTATGAAGCGGCATTGGAAAGCGCCGCAACGGCAACTACGGAGTGAGGACACAGGCGCATACCCGCCTTCTGCCGCAAACTCCAAAAGGAAAAGGCTTATGGAGCAGATTTTATCCGCTGTCATCCCTCTTTTGACGGAAGTTTTTTCGTATCTTTGCCGCTTTAAGAATCATCATAAAAAAACAAACGATATATGTTCGACAATTTGAGTGAAAGACTAGAACGGTCTTTTAAAATCCTGAAAGGTGAAGGCAAAATCACCGAAATCAACGTGGCTGAAACCTTGAAAGACGTGCGCCGCGCATTGCTCGATGCCGACGTGAACTACAAGGTGGCCAAGACTTTTACCGACACGGTAAAGCAAAAGGCATTGGGGCAGAACGTGCTGACAGCCGTGAAGCCAAGCCAGTTGATGGTAAAAATCGTACACGACGAACTGGCAACCCTGATGGGAGGCGAAACGGCTGAACTGAACCTGCAAGGCCATCCGTCCGTCATCCTGATGGCGGGTCTGAACGGTGCCGGCAAAACGACCTTGTCCGGAAAACTGGCTCTGATGCTGAAAAGCAAGAAACGTAAGAATCCTTTATTGGCGGCTTGCGACATCTATCGTCCGGCGGCCATCGAACAGTTGAAAGTGTTGGGCGAACAAATCGGCATCCCCGTATATAGCGAACCGGACAACAAGGATGCCGTGCAGATTGCACAGAACGCTGTGAAAGAAGCCAAGGCCAAAGGTTACGACGTGGTCATCGTCGATACGGCCGGACGCCTGGCGGTGGACGAACAGATGATGCAGGAAATCGCCGCCATCAAGCACGGTATCACCCCCGACGAGACGCTCTTCGTGGTAGATGCCATGACCGGACAGGATGCCGTGAACACAGCCAAGGAATTCAACGACCGTCTGGACTTCGACGGCGTGGTGCTCACCAAATTGGACGGCGACACCCGGGGCGGGGCGGCCTTGTCTATCCGTACGGTAGTGAACAAGCCCATCAAATTCGTCGGCACGGGAGAGAAAATGGAAGCCATCGACCAGTTCCATCCTTCGCGTATGGCCGACCGTATCCTGGGCATGGGAGACATCGTGTCGCTCGTGGAAAAGGCTCAGGAACAATACGACGAGGAAGAAGCACGCCGCCTGCAAAAGAAAATCGCCAAGAACCAGTTCGACTTCAACGATTTCATGTCGCAAATCCAGCAAATCAAGAAGATGGGTAACCTGAAAGACTTGGCTAGCATGATTCCCGGCGTGGGCAAGGCGCTCAAAGACGTGGAAATCGACGACAATGCCTTCAAGAGCATCGAAGCCATCATCCAGAGCATGACTCCGCGTGAACGTACCAATCCGGAAATCCTGAACACCAGCCGCCGCCAACGCATCGCGAAAGGTTCGGGCACCAACATACAGGAAGTGAACCGCCTCATCAAACAGTTCGACCAGACGCGCAAAATGATGAAAATGGTGACGGGCAGCAAAATGGGCAAGATGATGGCCAACATGCCCAAGATTCCGGGTATGCCTAAAATGCCTAAACTATAATCGTAAACCAAAAGAGGAATAACCATGCAATTGATTGACGGAAAGGCCACCGCCGCACAAATCAAGGCGGAAATTGCCGAAGAGGTAAAACAAATCGTAGAAAGCGGAGGAAAACGCCCGCATTTGGCTGCCATCCTCGTGGGACATGACGGAGGCAGCGAGACTTACGTGCGCAACAAGGTTTTGGCTTGCGAAGCCTGCGGTTTTAAATCGACCCTGCTCCGCTTCGAGGATACTATCAGCGAAGAGGAACTTCTGGCCGAAGTGGACAAGCTCAACAAAGACGAGGACGTGGACGGATTCATCGTGCAACTGCCCCTCCCCCGCCATATCTCCGAACAGAAAGTCATCGAATCCATCGACTTCCGCAAGGATGTGGACGGTTTCCATCCCATCAACGTGGGAAGAATGGCTATCGGGCTTCCTTGTTACATCTCAGCCACCCCGAAAGGCATCCTGGAACTGCTCCGGCGTTACCATGTCGAGACGAGCGGCAAGAAATGTGTCATCCTGGGCCGCAGCAACATCGTAGGCAAACCTATGGCACAGCTCATGATGCAAAAGCAGTATGGCGATGCCACGGTGACAGTATGCCACAGCCGGAGCCGCGACTTGAAGAAAGAATGCCGCGAGGCGGACATTATCATAGCCGCTATCGGCCAGCCCGATTTCGTCACGGCCGACATGGTGAAAGAGGGAGCCACGGTCATCGACGTGGGCACGACACGCGTCCCCGACGCTACGAAGAAAAGCGGATTCCGCCTCAATGGCGATGTGAAATTCGATGAAGTAGCTCCCAAATGTGCTTACATCACCCCCGTACCCGGCGGAGTCGGCCCGATGACCATCTGCATGCTGATGAAAAATACACTGTCGGCGGGCAAAAAGGAGTTCTATCGTTAACAGGGTATTGAACAGACATAAGGTGTACCGCCTGCTTGACGGTACACCTTATTATATATAAGCCTTCGCGGACTTCAATGCTGTGTCTCAAAAAAAGTTTTAGTAAAAATCCGACGAAACATTTGCAGTTTCAAATAAAATGCGTACCTTTGCATCGCTTTAGGAAAGGAACATGATACTTTCCACACAAGCACACCTAAATGGTGACTATAGTTCAGTTGGTTAGAGCGTCAGATTGTGGTTCTGAATGTCGTGGGTTCGAGTCCCACTAGTCACCCGAAGAAAAAGGATTTCCCATAGGGAAATCCTTTTTTTAATGCCTTTAATCGTACTCCCCGTTACAAAAGAACAGACAGATGCTCCCTTGCGAAAACATCCGTCTGTACGAATCCGAGAAATCAGATGAGGACTGCCTCAAAAAATGTACTGGACACGTAATTGCCCCAAGAATAGGTCTTTCTTGTAAAATTCATTGCAATGTTCTCCTACAAGGACATAACTTCCGTTCAGCTTTACGGCCAAATATTCATTCAAATAGAAGTTGGCTCCCAACGAAACGTCGCTTTCCCGTCCGCCCATGATGCCGGCCCTGCCATCGTTCAAGTTCGTATAATTGAAACGTGCCGTGAGTTCTATCGCCTGTTTACTGCCCGGCCTGCCGGGAATACCGTACAGGTCGTCATACGCAAACCCTATTCCCCGAACCAGAAAGCCTGCCTGCACATATCCTCCCTGCGGACGGTAAGCCTCCCTTTCCGTACGATTGAGACGGTTCAGAAAGTATTCTCCCTGTACCATGAAACGCGGAGCGGTATAAAGTATCTCAAAAACGCCTTTGAGTTCTGTCCCTAAACGGTCCACGGTGGCTTCCATCAATGGAAACGGGAACATGGATGTCACTCCATCGTTCGATACAGTTTTTGTCGGCGGTTCCACTGTATTCACCGGTTTGGTACGGAAAGAAAAAGCACCGCCCACATGCAACAGATTCCCTTTCCACCGCTTGCGCCAAACGCCCCGCGAACTGGAAACCAAAGCGTTAACCTGTCCATCACCGATTTTATTGATGTCATTATGCGTATACAATCCCGTAGCCCAATATCCAAATGGCAGACTGGAATGATAGGTCAACCCGAGCTTGCGTCCGTCCGTAAAAGCCAATACGGATCCGGCCGACTGATGAAAGCGCATGTCTGCCGTACTGATGAGCATATCCATGGAATAAGGTTCATAAGCATTTCCTAACGAAAGGACACCATGTTTAAAGTGATAGTTCAACAACAAATCCTTGATGGCTACTTTGTTTCCTCCCAAACCAATGTCGGCTTTCATTTCATATTGCCTGTAAGTAGCTTTGAAGCCCACACGGAAATCTTCCAAGCGATAATACCCCTGCACATTTTCCTTGCCATAACCGGACACAGCGGCATCCAGCAATGCCCTCGAACGAAACTTCACGGTAAGAGGTTCGTCCGCCAGTGCCGTCATAAAGCAACTTCCCATGCCCAACCACACGCATGCCATCCATTTTCTCATACGCACCGGTTCAGTATGTTCATGAATTGCGGAAGTGCCTCTTCCACAGGTATTGCCCAACCATAATCCGCCACATTGAAGATCGGAGCCGTACGGTCCGGGTTAACAGCTATCACGCAACGCGCTCCGGTGATGGCCGCCGTATGCTGTATCTGTCCGCTGATACCGATGGCGATATACAAATCCGGAGCTATCGTATGCCCGGTCTGCCCCACTTGCACGGAAGCGTCCACCAATCCGGCTTCTACTGCCGCACGAGACCCGGCCACCGTCGCACCGATACGTTCGGCCCACTCCCGGATTTCATCGGCACATCTCCGCGTTTTCACGCCTCGTCCGATACCTATTATAATAGAACTGTCGTTCAGCGAAGTTCCGCCCACTTCTTCCGCCACGGCCTCCAACACGCGAACACGGCTGTCGGCTCTTCCGGCCTCATAAGCATGATAGACGATATCTCTCTTCCTCGAAGTATCCCTCTGCCGGGCTTTCATCACCCCGGGACGTACGGAAGCCATTTGCGGCCTACAAACGGGGTTGACAATCGTAGCCATCAGATTTCCTCCGAAAGCCGGGCGTATTTGGCGCAACAGTCCGCTGTCCGTATCCATTTCCAACTCCGTACAATCTGCCGTCAATCCGGTGTGCAGTACGGCAGCCAATCGTGCGGACAAACCACGACCGCATGGCGTAGCCCCGATAAGCAGGACCGAAGGATGCTGTTTGCGCACCAAGCCAGCCAATACCTCCGTATAGTTTTCCTCCACAAAATCCGATAGAAGCGGAGACTCCACCACGTGCACGCGGTCTGCACCGGCGGCTATCAACTCATCCGCCCATGCAGCCACCCCACCGCCTATCAGTACAGCCTCGACCGGTTGGGGACGGCAAGCCGCAAGTGCCACAGCCTTTCCCAAAAGTTCCCGGCTTACCGGTGCCAAAGTGCCGTCCATGACTTCCGCCCACACCCAAATGCCATTGGAATCATCCACAGGATGTTCCTGCCTTTCGTCTTGACGCTGCATCACCCAAGCTCCAACCGGACAAGCCTGCACACAACCGCCACATAACCGGCAATTCTCTTCATCCACCTCCGGAAAGTCGCCCATACGGATAGCCCCATAGGCACAACTTTCGGCACATATTCCGCAGGATATACATTGCCCGGCCTGTAATTGAAGTATAAAATCCTTATCTTTATTCATTTTCATCTTGCTTTTTAAAAATTAGTTCCGCGTCTCATGCTTTCGCGGACGACTGCAAAAAACTGTTCCCCGTCGGGAAGCCATTCCACGTCTTTCTTCCGTTGAGGCACCATAGTAGACACTACTTGAGTAGGAGATGCCTGCAATCCGACCTGCGAAGGTTCCAGTCCCAAGTCGCATTCATCCCAATGAAGGATGGCCTGCCGCTGAGCCCACCGCCAACCGGCCAGTGTGGGACAATCCAGTTCCCCCGTCTCCCGGCCAACCGTCACGACACAAGGCAAATCCACCTCCATACGTTGGAGTAAACGACCGGCCTTCTTCCTCACACATATACAAGTATCCGATATGTCCGAAACCTCCATCAAATGCGTCACTTGGGGAATATCCAACTGTCCGGCTACCTCAGGCCCCACTTGTGCCGTATCACCATCCACCGCCATTTTCCCGAAAAGCAACAAGTCGTATTCACCCAACTTGCGCACGGCTGCCGCCAGTACCAGGCTCGTACACCACGTATCGCTTCCGGCAAATGCCTTGGAGGACAACAAAACCGCCTTATCCGCCCCTCTTTGCAAAGCCTCCCGGAGCACTTCTTCCGCCGAAGCGGGCCCCATGCTTACCGCCACTATCTCAGCCCCCGTCTGCCTTTTCAATTTTACTGCCAACTGCAAGGCATACAAGTCATCAGGATTTGTCCGGGTCATGGCCGACGAACGCTTCAGCGTCCGGGTCACAGGATCCATCTCTACCTTTGTAGACAAAGGCACTTGCTTTAAGAATACAATATACCGCTTCATATCTTTCGCTTTTTTATCTTCCATATATCCGAACCCTATCCGCCTTTCTTATTGGAACGGGCATCCGCACACCTTTTTTGAAACTCAGCTGAAAACGGGTCCACTGCCCCGAAACGGTCCGGTGCAAACCCGGCCGAATCCACAAACGGCTCTTCCCGCAAAATCAATTCTGCGGCCAAGCGTCCCATACCTCCGCCGGCAGCCACACCACCTCCACAGCATCCGGCTACGGCATACAACCCTTCGTATGGACGCACCTGCCCGATAATGAATTTGGCATCCGGCACGTAACATGAGGGCCCGGCCACATAATGCGCGATACCCAAAGTTTCTATGTCCGGAAGATAACGCTGTAGCAACGGGGCACACTCGTCGAGCACTTTCCATTCGGCGGCCTTATTGAAATCGAAATCCTCCAACTTATCCGTCAATGTGTCGGGATTGAAGGCCTGGCATTCACTTTCGCGCAAGCCGATAATCAACGCCCCCACATCCGAACGGGTGAAAGCGCGGGCATCGGGAATCACCGTAAAAGGATGGTTTGCCGGAAAACGCCCGGGGTTTGTTCCCGTAATCCAAAAATGACTCCGTACCGGAGTAAAAGGAAGCCCTACCCCTAAAGGACGCATCAACAGGTTGGCCCACGAGCCTGCGGCATTCACGACAACCGATGCCGGTACTTTTTCCCCGTCCGCCAACTCCACTCCTGTCGCCTTGTCTCCAACAGCCACAATGGCTTTTACTTTCGTATTCGGACGCAATTCCGCCCCGAGACTTCGTGCAGCACGTGCATAACCGGAACATAACAAAGCACAATCTATAAACGCATCCGTAGGCATGTAAAGCGCCTCTTCTACCGCCGAGACCTCCATCCAAGGAAGAAGCTCTTTCAAACGCCTCCGGTCGATACGTTCATTCGGTATTCCGAAACGTACGGCCGCTTCTTCCAATGCTTCGAGTTCTTTCAGCGATGCGTCGGACGAAGAGATGGTCACACTGCCGCACTGCTGCAGTTCGAGCGATTCCCCCAAAAGGCGCTCTATTTCATCGATGCAATCATACGTTTCCTGCACCATTTCCATCAAAGCCGGTTTGGTACGCGCCCGTGTCAACAGGCAGGCTGCACGGGACGAAGCCTGCGACGCTATCTCGTTGGCATCCAACAACAACACCTTCCCCGCCTTACGTTTGGCCAACTGGTAAGCCGTGGCGCATCCCAACAAACCGCCACCGATAATTATCACATCATAATCCTGTTTCATCGTCAAATTACATTATATTGAGGATTCATATACAAAGTCGTACGCTCCGTCTGTTCTTTTCTACGCCCTTGAGCGGAATACCGTTTATAAATCAATACGGCAGCCACTGTGAACAAGACCGCACAAACCGCGCCGACCGCACATGCCATGTGGTTGTAAAGCGCAAACCACTCCATGTCGAAGTTCAAAAACTCCTTGGTGGAAAGCAGAGTCACCGTACCCATGTAGCCGATGAAGTCAATAATGGCGATGAAAAAACCCACGTTTCCCCTGATACGGAAACAAGCGATGAAGCGATCGAAGAAAATCGTCTGAAAAGTCAGATAGGCAATGTAGAGGCACAGGCTCTGCACAAACAACCACACTACCGGCTGCCAATCCAATGCCTCATAATTCAGCGACACGTATGTCATGACCAAACAACCGGCAATGACCAGTCCCATCAAGCACATCAAAGCCCGAATATTGCTGCGGAAGAAGATGAAAGCGGCAAATATCCCGAGGATGACCAACGTAACAATCGTATCCACCTGGGCGAAAAGCCAAGAAGACAGATTGCTCATATCCAGGATATTGACCAGAAAATCTTCTTTGATGTCGCGCAGCACCAGCAACATGAAGTTGCCCACGAACAACAAGGTAAGAATCGGAGCGTAACTTCGGAACAAGAGCTTACGTCCGTTTCCGTCCAATGTCACACGTTCGTTACGCAGCGCAATATCCTCTTCCGTAGGCTGTGGCAGACGCTTCAACATATACCCCATAAAAACGAGAAGAGGCAAAGCAAAAGCCCCAATCACGGCAGGCATCCAAAACTGTCCCACGTGCATCTCGTTCATGGCAAACAAGCCGAAACTCTTGGCCACACCGGAACTGAACACCATGCTTACCCCCAACAGACTGGCCAACATATCCGTCACCTTGCGTCCCTCGATAAAGCTGAATATCACGCCCCACATACAACCGAGCGACAAGCCGTTCAAAAACATGGCCGCCACATTGAACGGAGGAGCCAACAAGCCGAAGCCGACCAAAGCAGCCTCGGCTGCTACCGCCGAACAGACGAAAAACTTGAAACGACGCTCCTTCTTCAACTCCGAAATCAACTTGATGCCAAAGAACTTGGCTATCACATAACCTAAAATCTGAATCGTCGTCACCACGACCTTGTAGTCCGTGCCGAAAAAATCAAACCCCTCGAACGAAGCCGCCGTATAAGGTTTGCGCAAGGCATACACCAAAGAGTAGGAAAGCAAGGCTGCACCGCCCGCCCACAGGATGAGCAACGCATCCGAAAATCTTTTGTTCTTTACGATTTGTTCCATAACCATAGTTTTGTTTTCGGCTGCAAAACTATCCCAAACCGCCATCTGAAAAAATTAATTCATTATATATCATACGTCCGTCCAAACCCGTATTTATAATGTAACATTCATCTCACGGTAATGAAGCACGAAAGCAACAGGTTTGTAACATGGAAAACGTACCTTTGCCCAAAAGAACATACGTATGGACAAATTGGTATCACTCTACGAACGAATGAAGAAACTGCGCGAAGCCGGTGTACGGATGAAGGACATCTCCGAAGAGACGGGCATAGCATCCAGCGTACTCTCCTCGCTCTATTCTTCCGTGCTCCCCACCTACATCAATCTGCTCTCCGGAGGATGCGGTACGGAAAGTGCGTTAGACCAAGGGCTGCAACAAGTCAACAACGTGTCGAAACGCAAACTGCAAGGTTGCCTCGACGAATTGTACGACAAAGTGAGCCACATCGAACCACGTTTCGTTTCCAACAAAAACGGCGGACGACCTTTCCTGAACGACATCGAGAAAGAAGCCATCAAATACCTGCCCAATGCCGGCACCTATACCGGGCTTTACCAGTCTTACAGTTCTTCATCCTACTCCGACGGACTGAAAGTGGAGCCTTATATGATATCCTCTATCGTAGATGGCGACACCATGCCCAAAGTCTATTGCCAGAACCTGTCGGGTGACTACTATATCGGCGTGGGGTTGTTCTCGCCGTTTCAAATCGGTTATCTGATGTTCAACGAACAAAAACGCCTGCAACTTGCCCTGAAGGTGGTCTACCTGCAACTGCCCATCATCGAGTATCCCCAAATCATGAAAGGAATCTATCTGACACACGACTATAACCGCAATCCGATCGCCCGGCGCATCCTCTTTGTCCGGCAAGGCGACGAAATCCCACTGGAAGAGTTTGCCGACTTACGCACAGAAGTAATCCCCAAAGCACAACTGACCGGAGAACTGTTGGAATACTATAATTACACTTGCTGCAACGAGGATATCATACGGAGCATGATGCTGATATCACCGGACAAGGATACCAAAGAACTCCAACGCGAAAAGCAACTCCTGAAAATCCTCAGTACACAAGAGGGTCCCTGAAGATACGGCACCCGCCATGCGAAAGGCCGCAGAAGGAAATATCCTTCTGCGGCCTTTCGTATAAAACCTTACTTTCATTCTTCCGTCAGACGAATCGCAAAGCCGCCTCCGCGAGCCATATCCAACGTCAGTTTCGTATTCCGGTCCACATTCATCGTCTCGCAGGCATACGTTGTCGGATGGTCGCCCGACTCCGGTTTATCCTTGAAAACCACGGCGCGGTAGGTCTTCCCGCGTTTCAGGAAACCGAAATCCACCGTCACGCTACGCGGTGTCCAGTTCGTCATGCCGCCCACGTACCAATCCTTACCGGTTTGTTTGGCCATCACGATGTACTCGCCCAAACGGGCATCGAGCGGAAGGGTCTTGTCCCACACCGAAGGAACTTTCGACAGGTAATCCAAGATGTCGGGATATTTGTTATATTCCGAAGGCGCGTCGCACAGGTAACCGATCCAATGGTCGAATATGACATACATGGACAAGACATGCGAACGCGTCCCCATATTCATCGGAGGGATGCTGTCCCGGTCACGCGGTTGGAACTCTTCGGGCGTCACGTTGCGCATGCCGCCCGGCGTGTAATCTTCCGGTCCGGCCAATGAACGGATGAAGGGGAAACGTGTATGGTATTCGGGCGTGATGGTCTTTTCCCAGAAATTGCATTCAGCCCCTCTCACGGCCTCATAATTCATCACGTTGGGGTAAGTACGGTTCAAGCCCACCGGTACGGGACAACCGTGGAAGATGGCCACCATCCGGTACTGCGCCAACCGTTCGGCAAATTCGCGGCCCCAACGCATGGCAATCTGGTCGTTGCGTTCGAAGAAATCAATCTTGGCACCCGCCACCCCGCACTCGTGCATCTGCTTGATCCAATCATTCGGATTCTCCAACGGGCAACTGGCCCAAGTCCAAACCAATATCTTCACGTTCTTCCCCCGGGCATAGTCGCACAATTCCTTGATGTACTCCATTTTCCATCCGGCATCGAGCGTCATGTATTCTATACCGTTCTCCGAAGCCCAGTCTACATAGTATTTATAAAGTTGCAACGAAAGATGTTTGTTCCCCACCGGGAAGTCCACGCCTTCCACCACGGCTTTGTGCCACCATTCCCAAGCACTCTTTCCGGGTTGTATCCACGAGGTATCCTCAATCTTGCAAGGTTCGGCCAACATGTAGACCAACTCATTGTTCAACAACGTCTTGTCGTCGTCGGACACGATTATGACGCGCCACGGAAACGTACGGTTTCCTCCCGTCCTTGCAATGTAATCCTCACGTGAAATCACCAGATGGTTGGAATACCAACGGTAAGGGTTCGACGGGTCGCCGTCCATCACCTCCTTGGGGTAGCCCGCCCACTTTCCGCGCATGGCATTCTGCCCGGCGGCTTCCATATACAGGCCGGGATAATCGTAAGTGTCCGATTCCGTCACCACCACCTTGTAGGGCTTGCCGGGATACTCGAAGAGCACCGGAGAAACGGAAAAACGGCCGGCCGGAATCTCACCCGGCGAACGATACACCTTGTAAAGCCGCTCGAAATTACGGTAGCCCTGATGAATCTGGTGCACCTTGCCCGACTGTTCACGCTCGGGTGCGGTATTGCTGTCGCATTCCGGGAAATACACCGTAGGGGTAAAAGCGAAATTGAACACGGCATCTTCGCTGTCGATAATGATTTCCTCGTCCCAGTGCGTCACGAAACGGTAAGCCCACCCTTCGTTGTAGGCTCTCACGACCAGGTCGTAGTCCGTGCCGTAAGACAGCACGATTTCATTGTACGCCTCTTTCAGGGTCTTGTTTTTCCCCGCCACGACGTCTATCTTGCGGTTCACACGGTCTTTCTTCACAGAGGTCACGGGGTCGCCTCCCACATTACGCCCGTCGGACAGGTTCATCCCTATCACCGAAGGTTCCACCAACTTCACCTTATCGTACCACACTTCAAATTCCGTGCGCCCTTCCACACGGAGCTTCACCTCCAGTTTCTTGTCGGGCGAAGACAATTTGTACTCTTCCGCTTTCAGGACAAACGTCCAGCAGAAGAATACCGCCAAAGATAACATGATTTTTTGAGCCATATCGCCATATAGATTTAAGAATGATTATTCGTCTGCAAAGTAAGCCTGTTTCACTAAAAGCCGGAATGGAGAGAATCACTTATCACATGGACAATTTTGCGATTCCCTCCATTCCTATATGACTTGCCGTACGGCCGCTCATTCCACACCCCACTGCTTGTTCGGCGTGCGCCCCAACACGAAGTGCAACTCACCGCCACGGACGATATCCTCGTGGTCGATGTAACAACGGTTGTAAGGCTTGCCGTTCAGCGTGGCGGACTGGATGTAACAGGCATCGGGCGCATTCCCCTCCGTAGTGACTACAAACTTACGGCCTTTGGCATAACGGCGGTCGAGCACGATTTCCACACGGTCGAACACAGGGGCTGTCAATTCATAACGCGGCTCGCCCGGACAAAGCGGATGGAACCCCGCAGAAGCCAGGATATACCAAGCCGACATCTGCCCCACATCCTCATTGCCGCACAGTCCGGCCAGACTGTTCTTGTAAGCGTCCGCACAAATCACACGCGTCCAGTACTGCGTGAGCCACGGCGCCCCCAAGCGGTTGAAGAGGAAAGGCACGTGGTGCACAGGTTCATTGGCATGGTTGTAATAGGGATTCCAATAAAATTCGCGCGGCGTGTTTTCAAAAAAGGATTCCAAATCGGCTAGCACTTTGTCGCGACCGCCCATGATTTCCACCATGCCGGGCACGTCGTGCGGCACGAACCAACCCTGTTGATAGGGATTGCACTCCATGCAACCGTACCACTCCTGCAAGCGTCCCTTTTCCGGCCAGTCCGCCCACGAGCCGTCAGCGTTGCGCACGCGGAACCATCCCTTTTCCTTATCGAAGATTTTACGGTATGCCTGCCCACGCCGGTGATAGATGCCGGCATCCTCCGTCTTGCCCAGAGCCTCGGCCCATTCGCCTACACACCAGTCGAAGTATCCGTATTCCAACGTTTCCGATATGCCGCTGCCGCCGGGCGAGTATCCCAGTTCCGGATGATGGCCGATGCGGTCGGCTGTCTGACGGGCAAAGCGGTAAGCTTTCTCCACGTCGTATCCGCGTATGCCTTTCATATAGGCATCGACGATGACGGCTATGGCCGGATTACCCAACATGCAGCCGCTGTAAGCGTTCAGGAACTCCCAACGTTCGTACACGCCCGTACCGTTTTCCTCGGCCAGAGTGACAAACGAGTTGATCATGTCGTTCACCACCTCCGGATTGATAAGGTTTTGCAGGGGGAACTGGCTGCGGAACACATCCCAACCGCTGAATACCGTACGCTTCTTGAATGCGTCGGTCTTGTACACCTTCCGGTCTCCTCCTACGTATTCACCCGTCACGTCGCGATAGTCACGCGGGTCTATCATCGTGTGGTACAGCGAAGTATAAAAAATCGTGCGCTCATCCTCCGTCCCCCCGAAGATTTTGATTTTCGACAAAGCCTCGTCCCACAGCGCAGCCGCCTTTTCACAATACCGCTCGAAGTCCTCACCCTTCAATTCGGCTTCGAAGTTCGCCTCCGCCCCTTCCAGACTGACAAAGGAAATGGCCGTGCGCATCAGCACCTGTTCGCCTTCACGCGTGGGGAACTCCGTATAAAATCCCAGGTGGTCTCCCTCCATGCGGTCGGGACGTTCCGTCACCTTCGCCCGACGCACCGCCTCGGCAAATTCCGGCGAAGTCACGTTTTCCAACTTGCGCCCCATGCCTTCGGGAAATTCGGCCGACCATACGCCGTAACGTTCCAACGGCTTGCTGAAACGGGTGTAAAAGTAGACCGTATAATCGGCCTTCCCTCCCCCGTTGCCCCAACCGCCTCCGTCGGGCGTGCAACGCATCCATCCGCGAATGGTGTAGTCGTCCACACGCTCCACGTACTGCCGGACAGACGTACCGCCCACACGGCGGGCCAAGTCGATTTGAATGCGCGAACATTCGTTTTCCGGATAAGTGAAACGCATGACCCCGCCGTGAGGCGTGGCCGTCAGCTCCGCCCGGATGTCATAATCGGTCAGGCGGACAGCGTAATATCCTGCACGTGCCGTCTCGCTCTCCTTGTCGTAACGCGAACGGTAGCCCTCTTCCGGACGTTCCGCCTCGCCGCGATACGTATGCAAAGGTCCTGTGGTGGGCATCACCAGATAATTCCCCAAATCGCCATACCATCCGACACCGCTCATCTGGGTCAAGGCAAAGCCTTCGATGGTCGTATGTTCATAACTGTACCCCGAACCGTTGTCGCCTCCGGTAATGGTATTGGGGCTGACCTGCGTCATGCCCCACGGCGTAGCCACACCAGGAAAGGTCTTTCCCAACCCATGTTCGGCCTTGGCCATTTGCGTGTTCGTCGTGGCTCCAATAAACGGATTTACATACTCCGACAAGCGTTTCCCGCCACGAGCCTGCACGCCCAAAGACCACACGACCGCTATGGTCAGCACTCCGGCCTGCTTCAAATTCATCTTTATTTCCATGATATTCCGTATGATATTTAAATAGTATAACTCTGTGTACAAAAGTACGAAAAGAAAAACTTGCCCATGTCCGAAATTCTCGTCAAAAACATGTAATTTTGCTTCATAGTCAATATTTTTTATTGCAGGCCGTAAAACGGGCAGTCCATCAACAACACTCTATCATTCAACTACTTCCGATTCTTTAAAAATCATCAGGAGATTGATTTTTTATTCTGCGCCAAACGATTTTCCACTCTCATGAGATTGATTTTTCGTTCTGCGCCAAACGATTTCACGAACTCCGCTCAACAATCCACCGCCCCCTGTTTGTCAAAATAAGCCACCACACCTCCGGCATTCCGCACCGCCTCCTGTCCACCCCCAAACGCCCCACCGCAAAATCGTCCATATCATAAGTGATTCTATCCATTTCCCAAACCGTAAAAAGCATGTTACTTTGCATCCGGAAACAAACAAACTTAAATCAACTCATTCACATGAAGACGAAAACGAACCTTTACCTGTTTTTGATTGCGCTGATTTCTGCCATGGGCGGATTCCTCTTCGGTTACGACTGGGTCGTCATCGGTGGCGCGAAACCTTTTTATGAACAATATTTCCAGATTGCAAACAGCCCCACGATGCAGGGTTGGGCCATGAGCAGCGCGTTGATAGGCTGCCTCATCGGTGCGTTGAGCGCAGGAAAGTTGAGCGACCGATTAGGACGTAAACCGATTCTAATCGTGGCCGCAGGGCTGTTTATCTGTACAGCCATAGGGACCGGTGCAGCGAATTCCTTCGGATGGTTCAACGTGTTCCGCCTCATCGGCGGATTCGCCATCGGCATCGCCTCGAGCCTTTCTCCTATGTATATAGCGGAAATCGCCCCGGCCCACTTGCGCGGACGTTTCGTGTCCATCAACCAGTTGACGGTGGTACTGGGTATCCTCAGCGCACAAATCGTCAACTGGCAGATTGCCGAACCGGTGGCCGACCATGCCACAGCCGAGATGATCCGCCTATCTTGGAACGGGCAAACGGGATGGCGGTGGATGTTCTGGGCCATGACCGTACCCGCCGCGCTGTTCTTCTTCTTCAGTTTCGTGTTGCCCGAAAGCCCGCGTTGGTTAGCTTCGTCGGGATATAAGGAGAAAGCATTCAGAATCTTCACGAAGATAGGCGGCGCGGCACATGCCCGTGAAGAACTGGCCGCCATCGAAGCCGCCTCGTGCGAAAAGACCGTGGAGGGCGGATTCCGGCAGTTGCTCCATCCCTCGATGCGCAAAATCCTGCTCATCGGAGTGGTAATGGCCGTGTTGCAGCAATGGTGTGGCATCAACGTCATCTTCAACTATGCCCAGGAAATCTTCATGGCTGCCGGTTACGGCGTGTCCGACGTGTTGATGAACATCGTGGTGACGGGAGTAACCAACGTGATTTTCACCATTCTGGCCATGTGCGTGGTAGACCGTTGGGGACGCAAGGCACTGACACTCTTCGGCGCGTTCGGCCTGACGTTGATCTACACTTTCATGGGCGCAGCCTACTGGTTCCACATCAGCGGCGTACTGCTGCTTGTCATCGTGGTGGCCGCCATCGCCTGCTATGCCATGACATTGGCTACGACCATGTGGGTCATCATCTCCGAAATATTCCCCAACCGCATACGGGGTGTGGCCATGTCTGTTTGCACATTTGCCTTGTGGGCAGCCTGCTTCATACTGACTTACACGTTCCCTGTACTGAACACGGGACTGGGCGCAGCCGGGACATTCTGGCTCTATGGCATCATCTGCCTCGCAGGAGGCATCTTCGTATGGCGCCGCCTGCCTGAGACGAAAGGCAAGAGTCTGGAAGAAATCGAACACGAACTTATCCAATAACTTCATACATCATGGAAAAAATCACATCCTATTTGATTCAAAGCACGGTGAACACCTCCGAGGTGCGTGCATGGGAAGAGGACATCCTGCTCCCCACCTACGAAATCGGCAAGGAAGAAAAGAACCCGATTTTCTTGGAAAAACGTGTATACCAAGGCAGCAGCGGTTCGGTATATCCCTATCCGGTAGTAGAAAAAATCTCAGATGAAAAGAAAGACAAGCTTTACCATGCGCTCTTCATCGAGAACGAATATATCAAGGTGATGATACTCCCGGAACTGGGCGGACGTATCCACATGGCCTACGACAAGGTAAAGCAACGCCACTTCGTGTACTACAACCAAGTGGTGAAGCCCGCGCTCGTCGGGTTGACCGGCCCGTGGATTTCGGGCGGTATCGAGTTCAACTGGCCGCAACACCACCGCCCGTCCACGTTCCTGCCCACAGACTTCTCCATCGAGGAGCATGCCGACGGCAGCAAGACAGTATGGTGCAACGAAGTGGAACGCATGTTCCGCACCAAAGGCATGCAAGGCTTTACGCTCTATCCGGGCAAGGCATACATCGAAATCAACGTGAAGATTTACAACCGTACGTCTTTCCCCCAGACGTTCCTGTGGTGGGCAAACCCGGCCGTGGTGGTCAACGACCACTACCATTCAGTGTTCCCGCCCGATGTGAACGCCGTGTTCGACCATGGCAAGCGTGACGTGTCATCGTTCCCCATCGCAACAGGCGTGTACTATAAACAAGACTACTCTGCCGGTGTGGACATCTCGAAATACAAGAATATCCCCGTGCCGACCTCATACATGGCCATCCAATCGAAATTCGACTTCGTAGGAGGCTATGAAGAAGACGTGAAAGGCGGATTGCTCCACGTGGCCGACCATCACGTGTCGCCGGGAAAGAAGCAATGGACATGGGGAAACGGCGACTTCGGACGCGCATGGGACCGCAACCTGACGGACGAGGACGGCCCGTACATCGAACTGATGACGGGCATGTACACCGACAACCAACCGGACTTCACTTGGTTGCAGCCCTACGAGGAAAAGTCGTGGAAACAGTACTTCATGCCTTACGCCGAGGTGGGCTACGTGAAGAATGCCACCAAGGACGCGTTGCTGAACATGGAAGTCAAGGAGGGCAAAGGCAAAGTCATCCTGTACACCACCGGAGTGAACAAGGACGTGCATGTATTCGTCAAGGACAACGTGGGCGGTGCCACCCTTTTCGACAAAGTCATCTCCATCTCTCCGGCAGAACCGTTCCAAGCAGAATTTGCAGCCGAGGGCTTGAAAGACGAAGACATCCTGGTTGAAATCCGCAACCATGAAGGCCGTATCCTGGTAAGCTATCAGGCCGACAAACCGGAGATCAAGCCCGTACCGGATCCGGCCAAAGCCGCCAAAGACCCGAAGGACATCGCGTCCATCGAGCAACTTTTCCTGACGGGACTGCACTTGGAGCAATACCGCCACGCGACTTACAACCCGATGGACTACTATGAGGAAGCGTTGCGCCGCGAACCGGGCGACGTGCGTTGCAACAACGCCATGGGGTTGCTCCTGATGCGCAAGGGACAATTCGCCAAGGCTGAAGGTTATTTCCGTAAAGCCGTCGAGACCCTGACGGAACGCAATCCGAACCCTTACGACGGTGAACCGTATTACAATCTGGGTTGGAGCTGTCTGATGCAGGACAAAACGGACGAGGCGTACGACGCTTTCTTCAAATCGGCTTGGAATGCCGCTTGGCAGGATGCCGCCTATTACAACTTGGCTGCCATCGACTGCCGCAGGGGCAACTTCGAGAAAGCTCTCGACCTGATAGACCGCTCGCTCGTGCGCAACTGGCACCACCACAAGGCACGCCAACTGAAAGCTTCCATCCTGCGCCACTTGGGACGTAAGGAAGAAGCCCTCGGACTGATAGCGGAATCGCTCAAGATAGACCGCTTCAACATGGGATGCCGCTTCGAGCAATATCTTCTCACGGACAACGACAACGTACTGAAGGAAATGCAACGACTGATGCGCGGCGCAGCCCACGTCTACATCGAATACGCACTCGATTTCGCACAGGCCGGACTTTACGACGAGGCCATCAACTTGTTGGAGGGTTACGCCGCCACACAAAGCTCAGTCTACCCGATGGTACATTACGCGTTGGGCTACTGCCACTCACGTAAAGGCGACACAGTCAAGGCGCTCGAATATTACAAAAAGGCCGAACAGGATGACCATTCTTACTGCTTCCCCAACCGCATCGAAGAAGTATTGGTGTTGCAGGATGCGATGAAAGAGAACCACGAAGCCTGCGCCAAAGCGGCCTACGCCCTCGGCAACTTCTGGTATGCCGCACGGCAATACGACAATGCCATCACATGTTGGGAGGCATCGGCCGCCATCGACCCAACGTTCCCCACCGTATGGCGCAACCTCTCGCTGGCTTACTACAACAAACGCAATGACCCGCAGAAGGCCGTGGATACACTGGAGAAGGCTTACCGCCTCGATGAAAGCGACGCCCGCATCCTGATGGAATTGGACCAGCTCTACAAACGGCTCGGACATCCGCAAGCGGAACGTCTCGCATTCCTCGAAGCCCATCCGGCCGAAACGGAAAGCCGCGACGACCTGTCCATCGAGCGCATCACGCTCTACAACCAATTAGGACGCTATGAAGAGGCCAAGGCACTGATTGCCGCCCGCAAATTCCATCCGTGGGAAGGCGGTGAAGGAAAAATCACGGGACAATACACCATCTGCCATGTGGAACTGGCCAAAATCGCCCTGCGCGAACACCGCTACGCCGACGCCCTGGCTTTGTTGCAGGCCACAGACCAATACCCGTACAACTTGGGTGAGGGCAAACTCATCAATGCCGAAGAGAACGACATCTGGTATTACAAAGGACTGGCTTACTGCGGACTGGGAGACGAAGAAAACGCCAAGCTTTGGTTGCACAAGGCCACCCAAGGCTCTGCCGAACCGCAACAGGCGTTTTTCTACAACGATGCGCAACCGGACAAGATTTTCTATCAGGGACTGGCTTGGCGCGCATTGGGCGAGGAAGGCAAGGCACGCGGACGCTTCAACAAGCTCATCAAGCACGGTGAGAAACACTTGTTCGACCATTGCCGCATAGACTACTTTGCCGTATCGTTGCCCGACCTGGCCATCTGGGAGGACAATCTGGACAAGCGCAACGCCATACACTGCAATTATGTGATGGGGTTGGGTTACCTCGGATTGGGCGACAAGGCATATGCCATGGAATATTTGGACAAGGCACGCACATTGGACATCAACCACCAAGGCGCACAAATCCATCGTGAATTATGCGAATAAACACACAAGTGATCTGTAATATGCCGACGGGCACCCCGGTCTACGGCTTCCGGTTGACGAACTCAACCGGAGCCGTGGTTGAACTGGCCAACTGGGGTGCCCGTTGGCTTTCTGCCATCGTGCCGGACAAACACGGAGAGATGGCGAATGTGCTCGTCCGTCCGACTGACCTGCTGTCGGACGGATTCTACATGGGAGCCATCGTGGGCCGTTTTGCCAACCGTATCGGAGACGCACGCTTCTGCATAAACGGGCAAATTTACCAACTGGAAAAAAACGACGGACAGAACACGAACCATGGCGGATTCTCCGGATTCGACCGCATGCTGTGGGACTGGGAAATTTTGGACGACGGTGTACGCTTCAAGCGGCTTTCTCCTGACGGAGAGGGAGGTTACCCTGGCAATGTTCACGTAACAGTGGAATACCGTTGGACCGATGATAACGAACTGTCCATTCGTTACTATGGAACGACAGACAAGGCAACCTTTCTGAATCTGACGAACCACGCCTACTTCAATTTGGGCGGCAAAAAAGAGCGAATCACGGGGCACATATTACACATCCCGTCACATACGATGTTGGACACCACCCCACAGTTCATCCCTACGGGAAAACGGGTAAATGTGGACGGCACGCCTTTCGATTTTACTTCAGCCAAGCCCATCGGACAGGACTTATATGACGACCACGAGCAACTGAAATGGAACAAAGGCTACAACCACTGTTACATACTGAAAACAGAAAAGTCTCCCGACATGGTGGAGGCCGCCTGGTTGTCCAACCCCACCACGGGCCGCAGCCTGACGGTAAAAACCGACCTACCCTCCGTACTGCTCTACACAGCCGGTTATTACGTCTACCCCGATACCGCCGTCTGCCTCGAAACGCAATACTATCCCGACACGCCATCGCATCCCGATTTCCCCTCCTGCCTGTTGCGCCCCGGGGAGGAATACCGGCAAACTACTGTGTTCCGGTTCGATACGGAATAAGACTTTACATCACCAACACGCCCCAAAATGCGTGTTGGCTTTTTCCAAACACTATAGAATCATCAGATATAAACAACCGACTTTCTGCCTTCATACAATATGCCCCGAACCTCATTCAACCTATATTTTACAGGTGTCAATGATTTGGGTTATCCACCTATTGAATCTCGGACATTTTTCAAGCATACTCATTATCCCCACCTCCAATGCTATTAAGTTTCCCTCCAACACTTTATTATAATCAGATTTCAAGGCCAACAATCTTTTAGAAGGTGCTCCCTCTGGAGATGAATTTATATCCTCTGGATTTTCATACGAGGAAACAATATTACCTGTTCTTTTAGCACATTCTTCTGGAAAATAGTATGCAAAGCCATTATTATTAGAAAACAAAAGATCCTCAAATTCATGTAACTGGATATAAGTAAAGAAACGTCTATCTCCGATATTTTCATTCATAGCGCTTTCCAGTGCTTCGACACGCTCTATTTTACTGACTTTCGCCATACATTCTTCATACCTTGGCATGGTGTTAGGTATCCTGAAAAAATCAATAAATGTAGTCACAACAAAATCCTTTCTTGAAGATTTCAGAAGCAATTTTACGGTATTCCATAAATGTTGGTAATTCACCATTCCACCTCTCCCGTTCCTACTGGTCCGGATTAAAACAGGAGTAATGCTAAATACACCAAATCCCTGTAAATAAGGAGAGATAACAGTATTGACAAACTCCTGCTCAGTTTGTCCTTCCACAACAATATATACACGTCTCATAGCTGTCCTCCTATCATATTCTTCTCCCACAAATCACTAATAGACAAATCGTATTCATCCATCCATGTCGCCAAATCCTCTTCTGACAAATGCCTAAAAACAGATTGGCTTTCAACCCTATCCACAACTATAATATCTTTCACATCAAAACAATTCACTAAATTTGTAGATTGTGTGGATAAAATAATCTGACTCTTATTGGATGCACGTTTAACAAGTTCGGCAAACTTATTTATAGCAGCAGGATGCAAACCAAGCTCGGGCTCATCAATCACAATAATCTCGGGGGTTTTTGATTGCAACAGTAAAGTGGCCAAAGCAATAAAACGTAAAGTTCCATCCGAAAAACTGTATCCGTTAAGATACATATCAGTCTCCTTTTCTTCCCATTCCAGACGTATTCTTTCCTTATCATTCACATCCGGACGTAACTTGAAACACTTAAAATAAGGCGCAATGGAACTTACCACCCCTTCTATCAACCGAAAATTAGTTTCATCATTCTGCATCATAGAATAGAGAAATGCCGCCAAATTAGAACCATTGTCACGAAGGTATTCGTTATCATTGATATTACAATCTCCACGCATAGGAGAACTTGCACTGGTATCATGAAAATGATATACCGTAAAACTACTCAAATATTTCTTTAAATAACCGGCCCTCCATTTGAGATTTTGGATTAAAGAAGATTCTTCAACAGCGGAATCCCATAGCGTCTTATTCCATTCCGTATAATCCTTACCTTCTGTATGGAAATTATTGAAATAATCCCCCGTTTTTTCTATAAATCCCTTATTGGATTGCGCGGGTTTTATTTCAAAAAAGAAAGCATTATTATTGTCGAAATCCAACAATCCATGGACGGAAGGAGATACCTTCCTCCCACGATACAACAAGCTGTCAATACCACCTTTTGACAAAGTATAACTTCCGAACCGTTGCTCATATATGGCTTTCGTCAATTCAAAAAATGAGATAAAATTACTTTTACCCACACCGTTTGACCCAATGAGCACATTCAATCGGTTTAAGGGTAAAGACAAATCCCTTATCGACTTATAATTCTTTATTATAACCTGCTCTATCATATCATACTGTTTTTATTATTCCAATCAGTCCCATAAACTCAAAACACATCTCACAAAGCCATGAAACCCCTTCATCCCATTTTGATTTATCATCCATATCAAAAGAGCATACTTTTATCTTTCATTACTTGTACTCCACACAAATATACTATATTCACACAACTCCAACAATCATATTATGGATTAAAGATAAAGTATTAACGATATTTTATGGCACATATCAAGACTTTGCACAGCCATGTTACATTAAACATTATAACAGGACTATCCGAACAAATGCCCTTTACCTCACGGATACAACAAAAAAGACCTGCTGAAAAACAGCAAGTCTTACATGGAGCGGAAAACGGGACTCAAACCCGCGACCCCCAGCTTGGAAGGCTAGTGCTCTATCGACTGAGCTATTTCCGCGCGATTTCCTTGAAATCGGATGCAAAGATAATGAAAAGAGCCATTATATGCAAGCCTATCGCGAATTTACAGTCATTTTTTACCCAGAATAGTTTCTCCTTTCCACTGGAGCAGCCCCGGACTCATCCATTTCAAGACTTGCCCCGTCACAGTCCGGCCTGCTTCCATTCCATGTATCCACCGTCAAGTTCCACTACCTTATAATGAAGCTCACTCAGAATCCGTGCAGCTTTCTTGCTGCGTTTCCCACTCCGGCAATACAAGGCTATGGTCTTGTTCTTCGGTAAAACGGCCTTGCTCTTCTGTTCGAAATCCGGTTGTAACACGTCTATGTTCATCGCCCCGGCAATATGCCCCTCCGCATATTCTTCGTCCGTACGTACATCTAAACGCACGACCGCCGTATCGGCAATGCATTCTTTGAATTCCGCTACGGAAAGCGAACGGAAATCCCCGTCCGAAACATGGCAACCGAAAAGGCTGCTCAAAAATGCACTCATTCCCATGGCTACCCCCAATATATAGAAACGTCTCATACTTCTCATTCTTTAATCCCCAATCAACAAAAACCGCATCATTCAACCGTCCGGACCCTATTCATATCACGAGGTTTGGGAGAAGGTTCTTCGTCCGGATAACCGAAAGCTATGGCATAAAGCAACTTATGTGTATCGGGAAAGTCCAGTTTTGCAAGGATTTCACGTCCCTCGGGAGCATTCAGGAAGCGGCAAATACCACCCAAGCAACATGAACCAATCCCTAACGATTGTGCCGCAATCATCATGTTTCCACCCAATAGTCCGCAATCCACCTGCGACAAATCATAAGTCGTATCGTATGCGATAAATACCAGTACAGGTGCACCGTATGCCGCCCGAAGAGTGGTTTCCTCCTGTCCTTTCCCCATGAAACGGCTGTAAGCCGAATCTATCGAAGCCAACAAACGGGGATTGTCCACGACACGCACTTCCCACGATTCCAGTCCCTTCCCGTTGGGAGCATACACTCCACATTCCACTATCTGTGCCCACTTGTCCTTCTCCACTGGCTGCTGCTTGTATTTCCGAATGCTGCGACGCTGTAGAATCGTATTCACGACTTCATTTTTTACCACCACACTGTCTGCCGCCCCCGTTTCTCCTTCACGGGAAGCAGGCGCTGTATGACAACTGCAAAGCAGGGAAATGCCTGCTACTAAAGATAATAGAGATTTCGTATTCATGTCTCGTTCCTCAAATATATAATTATTTAAAATCTTACCCTTTCTTCTTTGATTTATATTCCGACGGCGACATGCCCATGTATTTCGTGAACTGCCGGGAAAAGTAAAGCGAATCCTCATAACCGACCAACGGACTGATCTGACTGATTTTCAACTCTGTGAAATCCAAATAATGACAGGCTTCCTGAATGCGGAGGTATCCCAAATAACGCAAAGGGGGAGAACCGGTCTTGTCCTCAAAGACATTGGAGAAGTAAGACGGGGAAAGTTTCACTTCGCGGGCAATATCCGTCAGACGGATTTTTTTATTCAAGTTTTCCTGCATGAAATGAATGGCACGCTGCACCACGTCTCGTTTTTCCTGCACACCCGCAAAACGACACTCGCGGTATTCGCCCAAAAACTTCATGGAACCCAAAAAATGAAAGAGGCTCGTGGTGGCGTACAACATGTAGTTCTTGTTGTAGCCGGAACTGACCGAGGCATAAATCTCTTCGAACAGCATCAACCTTTCCTTGATGCGGGAATGCTCGGCCGGTGAAATATCATGCGGCTTACTGAAACCCACACTGAAAAAGGCGGCTTTTGCGCCATCGAAATGAATCCAGTAAATCGTCCAAGGATTCTCAGCCTTACTGCCATAAGCATGTGCCTTATATTTGGGCAAAATGAAAAACTGGTTAGCCCCAACGTCATAGCGCTTACCGTCCAGTTCGAACCATCCCTCCCCCTCTACACAATAAATCAGCACAAACTCATTGGAATCCTCCTCTTTCCGCTCACAATAATGAAAACCAGCATGCGGATAATAACCGATATCCGTGATGTAAAGCTCGCGGCCCAAAGGGTCGCGCTTCAACTCTTCTATCAAAAATCCCGGCAAGACGACTATCCGTTCTCCCTTGAATCCTTCCTTTATCCGTGGCATGGCCTTTAATTTTTAAGGTGCAAACAAAGTTAAGAAAAACAAAGATATGAAAAGCCATGCCTCCCTGTTTTTCTTGCCAAAAAAGAGTTGCATTCGGTAAAATATCTCCCGAAGCAACTCTTTTTTCATTCAATCACAATACGTAAAGTCTCACTTGATGCGCTTATAACCATACACAGCCAAATCCTCCAGCTCTTCCTCGATACGGAGTAACTGGTTGTATTTGGCCATACGGTCGGAACGGCTCAAAGAACCGGTCTTGATTTGGCCGCTGTTCGTAGCCACAGCGATATCGGCAATCGTAGCGTCCTCAGTCTCTCCCGAACGGTGGGAAGTAACCGTTGTATAACCATGGCGATGAGCCATCTCGATGGCATCCAAAGTTTCGCTGAGCGAACCGATCTGGTTCACCTTGATTAAGATGGAATTGGCACACCCCATGGCAATACCCTTGGACAAGAAGTCCACGTTGGTCACAAACAAGTCGTCGCCCACCAACTGGCAACGTCCGCCGATACGTTCCGTCAACTTCTTCCAACCGTCCCAGTCATTCTCGCTCATACCGTCTTCAATAGAATCAATCGGATACTTCGTGATTAATTCTTCCAAGTAAGCGATCTGCTCGTCTGAAGTACGCTTCTTACCCTTTTCACCCTCGAAAATGGTATAATCGTACACTCCATTTTTATAGAACTCGGAGGAAGCGCAGTCCATACCGATCATCACATCCTTGCCCGGTACATAGCCGGCAGCCTTAATGGCTGCGATTATGGATTCAAGAGCATCCTCAGTGCCATCCAATGCAGGAGCAAAACCGCCTTCATCGCCTACTGCCGTACTGAGTCTACGGTCGTGAAGCACTTTCTTCAAGGCATGGAACACTTCAGCCCCCATCCGCAAGCCCTCACGGAAAGAAGGAGCACCCACCGGACGAATCATGAATTCCTGAAAAGCTATCGGCGCATCGCTATGCGAACCTCCGTTAATAATATTCATCATCGGCACGGGCATCACGTATGTGTTCACGCCGCCAATATAACGATATAAAGGAATGTCCAAATATTCCGCAGCGGCCTTAGCCACAGCCAACGACACCCCGAGAATGGCATTGGCACCTAAATTAGACTTTGTCTTCGTGCCGTCGAGTGCCAACATCTTGTGGTCGATGGCACGTTGTTCCAAAGCACTATAGCCCACCAAGGCCGGAGCAATTACCTTATTCACATTTTCCACAGCCTTCAACACGCCTTTACCTCCGTAACGTTTTTTATCTCCGTCACGCAATTCCAAGGCTTCGTGCTCGCCCGTAGAAGCTCCCGAAGGAACCGACGCACGGCCCACCACACCGCATTCCAACTCCACCTCTACTTCTACTGTCGGATTACCACGGGAGTCCAATATCTCACGTCCTTTAATTGATTTGATTTTCATATTTACTTTTGTTTTTAATTAAACATCTTTTTCTATGGCAAAGTTCATCACTTTCCTCCATTCGTACAATACCTGAAAAAAGGGATTCTAACAAGACGCAAGATACTGACTTTTAAGTACGCCCGCAAATAGGAGAAGTTAAATATGCAGTTTTATACCGACAGCCAGACTTAAAATTTCTTTAAATTTGATACTGCGGTCACCAAAGAAGGTACAGAAATCGGTATCACACACCCCTAATTCATAATACAAGGATATATCTTGTACCCTCCAATTGGAAACATCCGGTATGTCATACACGATACGTTGGCCCAAGGACAGATTGGCACGAATACGGGTAGAAAAACCGTAATATCCTTTAGGATAACGGTCTGGCTCATGCGTCCAAAACTTATCGCTCAATACGGAGGACAAGAACAAACTGCATGACAAAGGCTGAATCACCCACGCACTCTCTTTCACGCGTAACCGCCAAGGCAAATACGACTGTTTCAGAGTGAAAACGGCCTTATTATGTTCACTTTCAAATTTAGGCAAAAAGCCCAACATGATATCTGTCTCCCACTGCTGCTTCTTCCCGTAGGTCCATCCCGTACCGATTGAAACGACACCGATACTTCCCGCAAACTGTATCTTGTAATGGTCGGGAATCAAACGTTTCCACCCTTCCATACGGCGTGTCATCATTTTCTCATAGCGTGTCGGAACTGTATCCGATGCCGCTTCCGTCACACCCTGCCCCATTACCCAAGAAGGCATGCCAGCCGAAAGCCATATACTAAAAATCGCAACGTTCAATTTCATATCCTTCTTCTTTTATGGTAATGACGTAATACCCTCGCTTCCCGACTGTCGTACATCCGTAATATACGACTCCATCCTCAAAAAACTCTTCTTCAGCCCAACGGTGGATGTGGCCGAACAGACAAAACTGCACATGGGGAAAACTGGTCACATAGTGTTCAAAGGCACGCCCCACATTGTTGTTGAACTCCCCGTCGCCGGGTGGCACGTGCATGGCTACAATGGTTTTCTCTATGCCCGCCGGCATATTCCTCAATTCATCCTCCATAAAATTGAAATCGGGCACCGGATGACTGTAATCATATTCAAGCGCGTTGGTATTCAAACAGATAAAACGCACGTTGCCCACCGTAAAAGCAAAATTATCCTCTCCGAAAACTTTCAGATATACATCGAACCCCGTCCCCAGACAATCATGATTCCCCAACAGGCAAACATACGGCACCCGCAACTTATTCAAGAAATCCCGTGCCCATAAAAATTCTTTCGTCTCGCCGAAATCCGCCACGTCGCCGCCATGCAACACAAAATCAATGTCACCGCGGTTATTGATGATATTCACGACTTCTTTCGTCTCGTCATACCGACGTTGGGTGTCGCTGATCATGGCAAAGCGGAACTCACGCTTTCCCCGCATCTTGTCTTCAATCAAACGGATGTTCTTCTCCGTCAGCCCGACCTCTCCTTCTATACGCGTATCGTAGGGATGATATTCGATGATTTCGCAAGAAGACAATATCCCCATCCCGCAAAGTACACCCACGACGGAATTGTATATTCTGCTCATAAAAAACGCTTTTGAATATCAAAGATAGAAAAAGAAGCAATACGAAACACACAAAAGGTCCGTTTCAGACTATTTGGAAAAATAATCCCTACTTTTAGAACAACTGCCAAGGCATATACCACAAGAAAAAAGCACAACAGGGGACAGCCTCGCAGAAGCCCTGAAATCAATCTCAGCCAAATGAAAAATCAATCACAGCCAAACGATTTTTCATTTGGCTGTGATTGATTTTCGTTTTGGCGCAGAATGATTCGCCGCACTTACCAGCATGAATTACAACATGTTACGCAAAGGAGTATAGAAATAAAGAAATTATACATCGCCATACGCACACATCAGCACGGGAAGATGCCCTCAAAACGTTTTTTAATGGCTTCTATCCTTTCCCGGGCAAGAGGAGGCACGTCGGTCAACGGATAGTCCAACCCGAGTTCCTTATACTTAAATACCCCCATTGTATGATAAGGCAACCATTCTATTTTGCGCACAACCTTGTAATGTCGTACAAACTCGACCAGTTCATCCAGCAGCGTGTCGTCGTCCGTCAGACCGGGTACCACCACATGACGAATCCAAACCTCCGTACCCCTCCTTTCCAACTCGTCAAGCAACGCCCGGGCATTCCGTCCGTCACTTCCGCTGACTTTCCTGCAAAGTTCAGGGCGAAGCGCCTTAATGTCGAGAAGCACCAGATTCGTATAATCCAGCACAGCACATACGCGCTCATTGAACACGGCTCCTGAAGTGTCCAATGCCGTATGAAGACCTTCCTCACGGCAGAGACGAAAAAACTCGCGACAGAAGTCAGCCTGCAATAAAGGTTCGCCACCCGTCAACGTCACCCCTCCACGGGCTATGAAACTGCGCACCTTGAGCACTTCGGCAAGCAATTCCTCCGGAGTCATTTGATAACGGGGCGGACGACCGGCATCCCAAGTGTCCGGATTATGGCAATACAGACAACGAAGCGGACAACCTTGAAGGAAGGTCACAAAACGAATTCCGGGACCGTCAACGGTCCCGAAACTCTCAAGTGAATGTATTTTACCCACTAATGGTTTTTCCATATCCTTTATATTACAAAGAGTGGTTGATGGTACGCGAAATGACATCCAACTGTTGTTCACGCGTCAGCTTCACAAAGTTCACAGCATAGCCGGACACGCGGATGGTCAACTGCGGATATTTCTCAGGATGTTCCATCGCATCCACCAACAATTCCTTGTCGAACACATTGACGTTGAGATGCTGACCACCGTCCGGAGTGAAATAACCATCCAACAGTCCGACCAGATTGCTTACCTGAATGTCACGTTCCTTACCTAACGTAGCCGGAGAAATGGCAAAGGTATAAGAAATACCGTCATGTGCATGATGGAACGGAAGCTTGGCCACCGAAGCCAAAGCCGCAACGGCTCCTTTCACGTCACGCCCGTTCATCGGATTAGCCCCCGGTGCAAACGGAGTACCGCCCTGGCGGCCGTCGGGAGTCGTACCGGTTTTCTTTCCATACACCACATTGCTGGTAATCGTCAGGATGGACTGCGTGGCAACCGCATTGCGGTAAGTCTCGTGCTGACGGAGGTAATTCATGAATTTCTCCGTGATTTCCACTGCGATGGCATCCGTGCGGTCGTCATTGTTGCCGTAAGGAACATACTCGCCTTCACGCTCGAAGTCCACGGCCAAGCCGCGCTCGTCGCGAACCACCTTCACCTTGCAATCGCGGATGGCAGCCAAAGAGTCGGCCACGATGGACAAACCGGCAATACCGGTAGCACGGATACGTTGCACGTCACCGTCGTGCAGAGCCATTTCGTATGCCTCATAGTCATACTTGTCGTGCATATAGTGGATAATCTTCAAGGCATTCACGTACACCTTGGCCAACCAACGCATCATCTGCTCGTATTTCTCCATCACCTCGTTATAGTCGAGATATTCGCTCGTAATCGGCTCGAACTTGGGAGCCACCTGCACACCGGTACGCTCGTCGCGCCCGCCGTTGATGGCATAAAGCAAGCACTTGGCCAGATTGGCACGAGCACCGAAGAACTGCATTTGCTTGCCGATTTTCATCGGAGACACACAGCAGGCAATGCCATAGTCGTCACCGTAATCCACACGCATCAGGTCGTCGTTCTCATACTGGATGGCCGAAGTGTCGATAGAAACCTTGGCACAGAACTTCTTCCAGTTCTCCGGCAATTTGTCCGCCCACAGCACCGTCAAGTTCGGCTCCGGAGCCGGCCCGAGGTTGTAGAGCGTATGCAGGTAACGGAAGCAAGTCTTCGTCACCAACGTGCGGCCGTCGATGCCCATTCCGCCCAACGATTCCGTCACCCATACCGGGTCGCCGGAAAACAAGTCGTTATATTCGGGCGTACGCAGGAACCGTACGATACGCAATTTGATGATCATCTGGTCCACCAGTTCCTGTGCTTCCTCCTCCGTCAGTTTTCCTTCGCGGATGTCTTTCTCTATATAAATGTCGAGGAAAGTAGAAGTACGCCCTATGGACATGGCCGCACCGTCCTGGTCCTTCACAGCGGCCAGATAAGCCAGATATACGAACTGCACGGCTTCGCGGGCATCCTTGGCCGGACGGGTCACATCGAACCCGTATGCGGCACACATCTTCTCAAAATCCTGTAAAGCATGAATCTGTTCCGTGACCTCTTCACGGTTACGGATGATTTCATCATTCAGTTCCTGAATGTCAAGGCGTTTTTGGAATTGCTTCTTGTCTTCTATCAAACGTGCAGTACCATACAAAGCCACACGACGATAGTCACCGATGATACGGCCACGACCGTACGCATCCGGCAAACCGGTGATGATAGCCGACCGACGGGCCGCCAACATCTCCTCCGTATAGGCTGAAAACACACCTTCGTTGTGCGTCTTACGGTATTTCGTAAAAATCTCCTTCGTCATCGGGTCGAGATGATAACCGTAAGCTTCCAAGCTGTTTTCCACCATACGGATACCGCCCTTCGGGAAAATACCACGCTTGAGCGGAGCATCCGTCTGCAATCCCACAACCACTTCGTTATCCTTATCTATATAACCCGGCCCGTAAGTCGTGATACTTTGAGGGAGTTTGGTTTCGGTGTCATACACGCCTTTTTCACGCTCCACCTTAAACATCTCGGTCAATTTGTTCCACACTTTGCGGGTCTTCTCCGACGACGGCTTCAGGAAAGAATCATCTCCCGTATAAGGAGTATAATTGTTCTGAATGAAATCACGCACGTTGATTTCCTTCTTCCACTGTTCGCCTTTGAAGCCGGCCCAGCTTTCGTTGTTACGTTCCATAATTTATCCGTTTTAGTTATTTATGTGCTAACCGGCTGCAAAGATACGGAGAAATAACGGAATCCCCTATACTAATTTGTAGGTATTTCAAATTTAAAACTATCCTTAGACTACTTTTGTATTCATTCCAATCAAAAACCCGGCCAATGATGAAATCGGATATACATCCGGTCAGGGGTACGGGTTACTGTTCCCGGATAAGGAGGCTTAAAGTCACAAAAACGATTTCCGGAATCCAATATTAGGCGGTACACATTCTGCCCGGGCAACTTTACCAGAATCATTCCTTTGCTGAATCCAAGAAATTCATACAGAAACTGTTCTTTTTTATCATTCACAATCAGATGCTTGCCGATAATAAAAACCTTTTCGGTGGCACAGACCTGCACATCTTCTTTCCGGAACGAGAAGTCCAGCCCACGCTCCCTGAAGCGGAACATGTATGCGGCATCCTGCTTGACTAGTTCAAACCGCCCGAGCCGCCCGAGTTCCGGCATCTTTTCGTAGAGCCTCCGCGTCTTGCTGTCCCAATAGACCTGCCTTCCCGCAAAGTCATACCCCTTAAAAAAATCCCCTTTGCATTCCACCTTTCCATAAAGTTCCGGCCTCAAATCACGCCCTTTTGCATCCACCACCGTCACCTTCCCCCGAAAGACAGCATCATACGGATAAAAACATAGGGCAAAATAAGGTTCCGGCAATCGCTCTATCCGCGTGAACTGCGGGGCACAGACCTCTTTTCCATCCAACGCTATGCCATATTTTCCGTCCTGCATAAACACTTCCATCCCCTCACGCTTCTCTTCTTTCCGTTTGATACGGACCATCTCCAGATTCACCAACTGTTTTTCCATGGCCTCCTCTCCTATATATACAGGATAAGTATTGCACGTTACGGAACGCCCGGCTTGCCTCCCCTCAAACATCCGCTGCCAGTCCCATCTTTGTATCGGCATGCCAAATGCCAGATATAGTCCCACTTGATCCAAAATCATCACGTGACTTTTCTTGCAGGATACGCGCATCCCCCGCCCCACCTGCTGTAAATATTTGGCTAATGAAAGCGTGGGACGGGCAAGTTGAATGACCTCCACCTCCGGCACGTCCCAACCTTCTGAGAATATGTCGACATTGACCATCAAGGTGATACGACCGTTCCGATAGTCTTCCACCAAACTTCGGCGTTCCTCCGGCGGTGTCTTCGCGTCAATCATGCAACAGCTTACCCCGCCCTTCCGATAATACTCCACGATATGACGCGCATGCTCCCGATTAATGGCATATACTATGCCTTTTTTCCCCGAAGCAAACGTTTGGTAAGTATCATACAAATGCCGGATGCTTTCAGGGCAATCCATCACCGTGGCCATCTCTTTCAACTGATAATCTCCATCCGCACCGCGCTTGGACAACAACCCCACCCGGCGTACCGCCTTACTGTTCGGGTCGGCACTTATATATTCAAAATCAGCCAGCCACCCCTCGTCGATAAAGCGTTCCATACTCCACGCTTGGAGCAACACCTCGAACAAGTCCGTGAAAGGTTCGCCGCTCAACCGGCAAGGCGTAGCCGTCATTCCCAAGAAAAGAGCCTCCGGCCACTTTTCCCACAATATGCGGTAGGTCTTCGCCAAGGCATGATGAGCCTCGTCCACAACCACAACAGAAGGGCAAAAAGAAAGACTATCTATACATCGGCTCAACGTCTGTATGCTCGCCACCCGGACGTTCTCCGCCAACAACGCCTTCCGGCCACCGGCAATCACCCCGTGACGTACTCCGAAACGAGACAAGGTTTCCGAAATCTGCTCTACCAATTCTATCCGGTGCGTCACGACCAACACCCCGTCCGCAGCATTCTCGCGAACCACGGCAGCCATCAGGAACGTCTTTCCCGTCCCCGTAGGCATCTGCACCATCACGCTCCTGCTCCCGCCCCACCATTTTTCATACAGGCGGTGCTTCATCTCCCGCTGATAGCTGCGCAATTCCGTATAACCAGAATCTACTTGCTCCATATCCTGCTATATGCTATAGCTGTACTATATGACAAAAGCAAACACAACACGAATACCACAGCAATCGGTGCATTATGCCCGATATAATAAAATATGATGTCAAAGACCAACATGTGTACCAAATACCATTCGTATGAAAAACGGTTAGTCCACTCCAACAACCGGTTAAGCGGCTTGATTCCCACCTTATAGATGATAAGCGCAAGAGACATATAACCCATCAAAGAGGGTATATCATTGTAAAGTTTCCATGGCCACCCCGCGAAACCCATTATGCCTGTCAACCCCACACCGGCCACACACAACGTCAACAAATATTTCCACCGGGGTACTTCCAGTGCTTTAGGATTGTCATGATATATTTCTGCCATCTTCATCCCTAAGCAAAACTCCCATAAATATTGCAGGAAGAAACTGTTCCAAACCCGTTCCTCGGCATATCCTAACAGGCCTACGGTTGTTGACCATAACAGGCTGACAATGAGCGCAAGCTTTACCCCCCCCCGAATGTTAAATAACTTAACAATAAGAGGCCAAGCAAGATAGAACTGAATGATAGTAGACACAAACCACATCTGCCCTCCCATAGAACTCTCCAGTTCAGGAACAAACATTTTGAAAAGTAACAAATTGCCCAACAGAGGCATGAACCATTCACGCCCCATACAAGCCATCCAGACAGCCGTGGCCACGCACAAGACGGCCATCGGCATATAAATCCTCGTAAAACGTTTCTTCAGGAAAGCTATGTATCCTAAAGGCTTACGAAGGTAAGAAAGGTATAAGCCAAATCCCGAACAGAGGATAAAGACGTGTACTCCGGCACCACCAAAGGCTGCTGCTTTTTCCCATATTCCGGAAATCCCCAACATCCCTACAAGATGCATGATTACTATGGTAAAAATGGAATACCCGCGCAAAAAGTTTACCACATCAAGCTTTTTCATTTTCATTTCAATCTTTAAACGGGTTACGATAAATCCCAAGCAGTTGCCGGCCGAAATACAAAAAGAATTTCACATCATCCACAAAGTATCTCCTGAACATTCGCTTGGGCTCCATCAGGAATCTGTAAAACCATTCCATCGCCAACATCTGCATCCATTTCGGTGCCCGTTTCACATTGCCGGCCTCAAAGTCGACCGTAGCCCCCAAAGCCATCCAAATATCGACTCCCGGCATGCGGCTTTTATGACGGAAAATCCATTTTTCCTGTTTGGGCGCCCCCACACCGACCAATACCACATTGGCACCGGAAGCATTGATGGTACGGTAAATCAATTCGTTTTCCTCCGGTTTGTTTTCAAAACCATACGAAGGAGACATCGCCCCTACTACGATTTCGCGCCCCACCGAGGCATTGATACGCTCCATGGCCTTTTGCGCCACACCTTCCATCGCCCCCAAAAGGAATATCCGGCAATCCGGATTATCCTTATGATATTGATAGAAAGCCGTAAAGAAACTGCTACCCGGAATGGCTTCCGGTATTCCTTTCTTCAGCAAACGAGAGCACAAATACAAGATTTTACTGTCGCAAACCACCCACTCCGCCTTTTGATAAAGGTCATAAAACTCACGGTCATGCTGGAGTTTGACCAAATGATCGAGATTCGGAGTGACCAATACCCCGCGTTTTAAGCTTTGCAGCAGTTCAATCCGGGTAATGGACAAGAGGTTCGCATTCAAAATACGAACAGACATGAAATAAAAAAATTAATGTTATCGATTATAATCTATGCCTACAGTCCCATCTTATGTCCTGTAAGTTTCCATTGCACATGCTTTAAAAACACCTTTATAGCATGCGGTAAAAAACGGCTCCAACAATACAAACGTCCCACATTCAAGGTTCGATTCAACGCAAAACAGGATAACAACTTCGAATCCCGAACGAAACGGAAATCAAGACTCATTTTAACATCATTATCCACATTTCGCTCATGTACGACTTCGCCCCATAACGGCTCGTCATCCTTAGTATCCAACATAACGGAACGTACATTTCCCATCCGAGAGAGATAATAATGAGTACCAAACTCATACACCGTTTTCAAATGAGATCCAACCGTAAAGTCTTCTACCCTTGAAACGAAATGATTGTTTGGGAAGCTTATCCACAGCGCATAGTTTTGTTTTAGGAAATACTGTAAACCTCTTTTATAAAAGAAAAAAGTTTCGCCGCAGACCTTTTGTGCATCATTTCGTACCGTAGCCATATAGTTGCAACCCAATACGTCATCGTTATCCAACCACGAAGTAATTACTTTTGTCGGCTGAACACACCCTTGCAAATCATTCTCTATCCAACGCGCGAAAACTTGCGGATAGAACCGGGCATATTCGGATTTCACAGGTACATACTTAAAATTTTCACATCTTTCCGCCCATCCTTTTACACGCTCACGATAAACCGGCGGAGTATCCCCATCGAAAAGTACAACCCACGTAAAATCCTTACAACTTTGCTGCAAAACACTGGGCAAAGTATATTGTTCAAAAAGGCGGAACCTATCTTCCAACCACGCTTCATCCCGGGTCGCCAATCCACGCTTATCCTTGTTCCACAACGGAAGGTTGAAACGTGTCAACAAATAGTGCCGAACGGGAGTAGTGCCACACATAGTTAAAGCATGAGAAAATTAATAGCCTTTTTTCAAGTGCTTACTTACATTAGCCGTGTTTCCGCTTCCTATCAGGATTTTTTCGACCATCGTCTGTCTGTACAAGGATGTAGCATAGCCAGCCATCCTGTTTTCTCCTGGCGAGGCAAGTCATGGCCATTCCCTAACATGACAATGCCTTTTGGAGATACTCCAATGAGTGCGACCTCTCCCTCCTCAACTGTTCCGCGGGTAGGGTATAATCAATGTCGGTAATCTCGGGGAAGTCATCGCCGACTGACACTATGCGGCTTTCCAAAGCCAGCTTCTGGAGAATGCTCGTCAGGCGGCTGTTGGTCGAGTGCTTGCTTTTTATGACAGAATAGAATGGTTTTGAGAAATTTACAGAGAACACAGTACCATGGAAAGAGTTGGTCACGACAAATTCCGCATTGGCGAACAGGCCGACAAAGTCTGACGGCCCTGCTGTCAATATTTCCTGTACGTCATCCCCCGAATGTTCCGGATAGGCGTCCCGGCAGATGCGAACGATCTTAAGGTTACGCTGTTTTGCTATATGCCTTGCCAGCCGGAGCACATAGTCACACGGCTTTATGGTGACGATGTAGACCAAAATATATTTCTCTTTCGGGCACATGTCAAACCTGGCCACCTCAAGCCATTCCTCGTGGTCAAGGATGAGCGTCGGGTCAAGGACGACATCGACATTCCGCTGCAGCAGGTTGCCCAGCAGCGTTGATGCCTGCTGCTCACGCACCGATATGTGGGAAAACGCAGACAGCCATTTCTTGAAAACAGCCTCGGCCTCTCTTGATATTTCAGACAGTCCTATGCTGGACGCATAAGAGATTTTCCTTGTCTGCTTCTTGTCGAAGCATGCCAAGAAAGGCTCCAATGAATAGCCCTTCATATAATTCCACACCTGGTCACTCCCGATGCAAATCACGTCATAATCAAAACCAGCCTCGTACAAGGACTTCACCGAGGGGTAGAGCGTTGGGGTCAGGTGGTTGTATTTTGAGTGGAACTCGTCAAACCGGCTGTCGCGTAATTTCTTGTTTTTATGATGGAAAAGGCAAAACAGGTTTTGCACTACGGGCAGTAGCCTGACCTTGATGTCCTGCCTGAGAGAGATGGGCACGGTTCTCCTTTCGCCTTTAAACTCATGTCCGGGGTTGATGCCAAACAAATAATTTACTACTTCTGCATCATATCCCATCTTATGCAATTTCCTATACAAAGCGCAACACTGCAGCTCTGCACCGTAATTATTCACATTAAGTATCGTAAAAATTCCTATCTTCATTGTTGATAATTGTTTTGTGCTGCCAAAGCATGATGATCATCTCGCCTTTGCCAAATAGAGAATTCCTGCTTATATTTTCTTCAGCTCCTCGAAAAGTCGCTTGTTGACCACTTCACGGGAGTAATTCTCCATTACCCGGTTCCTCATCTTGACGGCGATTTCCTGTAAGTCGCAGGTCTCCCTGATGTGAGCTATCCTGTCAGCATAGTCTTGCGGCTCCCATCCATTGACGGCAAGCCGGTCATCGCCCACGATGTCGCGGTTGAAGTGGTAGTCGCTCACGATGGGCACCAGCCCCTGGGCCATGGCCTCGTTAAGTGAGTTGGAATGCCCCTCGCAACGCTCTTTGGTCGGGAACACAAACAGGTGCTGCGACTGCATTATCTCCTTGATCTCGTCGAATGGGGTCAGCCCTTTGCGGGTGATGTGGCTCTTGAACGGCGAGTTTTCTATCATCCCGTCCACCTCTTCCACGTAAGCCTTGCTGTAACCCGACCCGCCGATGACGGTCAGATACACGTCGTCGTATTTTTCACACAGCAAGTGAAAGGTTTTGATAATCACATCGACATTCTTTTCGGGGGTCACTCTCCCGAAGTAGCAAAGGTTGAACCTGTCCTTTGGCCTCTCGGGAATGCGGCTTACGATATTTTCCTGGTCCACATAGCTGGGATAATAGACGAGAGGTGTGTCGCTTATGCGCCTGACAACTTCCAGCGAGGGCATGCCCTCAAACCACACCTGGCTTTGCAAGTCCATGTTTTTCTTGATGAGCCAACGGTAAAACTTTGCCCCCCGGTTGTAGAAGTCAATGAATTGCCCGCCTTGCATATAAGTCACCGTCTTAAGTCCAAGCATCCTGACAATCACGGATATCAAAAGCTCGTATGGCGCAAGCTTGCCGCCGAAGGTGAGGGTCAGGAAAGCGCTCGTTTTGCGGTTTGCCAGCACGATGTGGCGCAATATCTTGAGCAGGTCTATGACGGCAAACGACCGCGTTTCCAAGAAATGGATAATCTTTCCCTCCAGCACGCAGCGGCGCCTTACTATCGGCACCGTCTCATATCCCATTCTTTCCAGTCCCTGCATCACTCTTCGGGCGGATGACTGCCCACCGCTCTTCGGCAACTCTGTCATCTTGCCGATGTTGCCGAAAACAAAAAACTTCTTGATCATTTATATGTGTTCTAATGTTCTTAAAAGTACAATATCGTTGGTTATTATTGCAAGCGTCTGCCTCAAACTATCCGTTTCAGCAGCCGGGTAAGGTCGAAAGGCAGATACCAGTCTATCCACTTCAGCAGCCTCTTGGCTTTCATGGCCACTCCTTGCTTGCTGTAAAACAAGCTGACAGCATCTTTCAAGGAGCTGTTATTGTCGCGCAGGCAGCCGAGCATCGCCTTGCGCAATTCCGGGTCAGGGGAATACTCCCTGCCATAGCTTTGCTTCACGATAACTTCCCTCATGGAGCTTTTGCCTGTCGCAAACTGCCCCTTGATGGATGCGAACAACTGCCGCCCTCTCTCCGATGTTATTGCCACAGCCGACACGCCTTTAGTGTCATTCAAGAATCTCTTCCCCCAGAAGTCGCCCACGCGAATGTCTGTATAGGCCATCGTGCTTCGAAGCTTGCAAGAGGCGCAGGCATCATTGAGCACGTGGTCGGAGAAGAACAGGGAATAAAATTCGTCTTGCCCGGGACTGCTCACAAAAGCCTTTACGCCATCCACCATTACCGCCACGTGGAAATTCCCCCAGCCCTTGACCTTGCTGCGAAACTGAACCTCATCAAATCTCTTGTTGCCGACCAGACGCTTTATGTTCTGCTCATATTTGACCCAGACGTGCATTGACGGACATCCATGACAGAAGAGGTCTATCAGCACGCACTTGTCACGCTTTTTGCACAGCGACAAATACCTGTGGGCTGCATAGATATGACAAGGCAATCCGAATACGGCAAATTTTTCCGTCCGTGCATTCTTCACCAGATACTTGAAGCCGTCGAAGCTGTAAGGTTGGATGTACTTTGAGCCCCGGAAAGCGTCCGTCTCTGCCAGAGTGTGTGCCACCACGTGTTCCGCCCGATGGGTATCATCGTTGTAGACCACGCCAATGCACGCATAGCCTTGCTCCGTAAGCTCTTTGGCCAAGGCATCAGCCACACCTCCCGAAGTCACCTTTTTGAGCAAAGAGCCGGACAGGTGCTGTGCCGAATACACGTCAATTCCTTCCTCATCATCGAGGCTTGTCATCTTTATGCCCTCGTCAAACTTGTAGCACACTTTTGCGCACAGTCCGCAGTCCGTGCATTTGTCGGCATCCACGTATGGACGATAGAAACCGTCCCCGTCGAGCCGTATTGTTATTGCATTGCTGTGGCACACGGCTGCACACATTTGGCAACTTGTACATCCGCGCAAGGCCGATTTGTCTGTTATGTTCATTGGATATGGTCTGTTTTTTGTATGTTACAGGAAGATTGGGTGCCGGTGCGTTGGCATCGCGTGATTTACCTCTCCACCATCTCCCTGAAAAGCATTTCATATTTGTGTGCGCATGTCTCCATGGAAAAGTTTTGCGCGTAAGTCCATCTTAGGGAATCTTTCGATATGGAATTTCCGTGCGCCAAGGCTCTCTTCAAGGCTTCGGTATATGCCTCATCGCTGAAGTCCTTGGCGATAAAACCGTTCGCACCGTCTGTAACGACATCATTAAATCCGCTTACGGGCGTGCCGACTGGAATGCACCCGCAGGCAAACGCCTCAATCAGCGTTATCGGCATGCCCTCATAGTCGGAAGAAAGCGTGAAGAAGTCAGAGCAGAGCAAATAGTCCGCCACGTTATGACGCTGGCCCAAGAAATGGATGCCACCCTTTGCCTGGCTTATCACGGATTGCATCTCGGGAGCGTCATAGCCGTTGCCTATCACTAGCAGAGCCACGTTCTCCCCATCGTCAATCAGTCGGTTGAAGCATCTTATTAGCCTAGGGATGTTCTTCTGGGGATTGCATCTTGCTATCACTGTGAACACCTTGGTGTCATCGTCTTGCTTGCATCGGCTGACCTCACGCTTTACCTCATTGAATTTGTCAGACGCGCTGACCATCTCCCGTCCGTTGTATATCAACCTGACCGGTGGCATACCAAATACCTTTCTGACAGACCAGGCGTTCTGGTCGGATATGGCGACCTGCCGCAACAGGCGCATTTTCAGGCATAGCTTTTTCACCCAATACCGAAACCGCTCGTTAGTCCTCTCACTCTCGGCCTGATTGTGCGATGTGACTATATATTTTTTCTTCCTGTCGAAGAGCACTGCCAGCACGCCGAAATACATCGCCGTCAAGTGGAAATGCACTACATCGCACTTCTGCTGCCGTATGGCTCTGTAGAGCCAGTAAAAGGTGGTGGGGGCAAACTTCCCCAGACCAAGGTTGACGACTTTCACGCCAGACGCAATATCATCCTTATAGAAGCCGAAATTCCGTAAGGAAAAGTTCTTCATCGTCAGCAACGTCACCTCACATTCGTCCCTTGCCATCTGGTTGCACAGGTCAACGACAAACCGCTCCGCCCCGCCGGAGTTCAACGCGGGTATCACCTCCAATATCTTCAGAGGCTTTTCGCTTGATACATCTTTCATGGATTTGAACTTTTTGTTGCGTTATAAAAATGAAATGCCGCCTTTTGCCCGCAATCAGTCAGCAGAAACGTGTATCGGCAGCACTTTAAGAACCTTTGCCGGGTAGCCTGCAATCACCGAACCCGGAGTATCGAAACTCTTGTTGACAACGGCATTGGCACCGATTTGGCAACCGTCGGCAATAGTTATTTTTCCGAACAGCTTAGCCCCAGGACCTATCCAAACACGGTCGCCTATCGTGGAAGTGTTGATGGAGTTCTCTTCCCCCCATTTTGGCCTATGTTGACACAAGAGTGCAGATCGCAGAAGTCGCCCAACCGGGCTTTTCCGTTTATGATAATGGAACCGTAATGGCTCAGCCGGAGACCTTTTCCACTACTCAACAATTAAGTCTCTCAAGGCATCCAAGTAACCATGTCCAAACTTTAAATCCGGTTCCATATAGTTTCCTTCTGCCCATTCGTTCCAAGAACGCAGAAATATGATCCGATGCTCCGGCTGCTTATTCTTGACTATATCCAGAGCATCGTTCACATGCGCCTTAAACAACTCCGGAGTGGAACCCGTGTAAATCACAGCCCTTCGCCCGCCACGCGGCGAACGATCCCAATTCGGGATGATTTGGGGATATCCATTTTCCCTTTTATCCCAATCACAAAACAAATGCTTTATGATTTTTTCGTAGGGATACTTATCCAATGGAGTAATACGAGGAAAATATTTACGCAACTTATGCTTCAACATCATACCGACATATCCGCCATTGACCGCCGTCTGCGCATTCCACTGATTTCCTAACGTCAACGCATCAAATCCCAAATCGAGAACTTTTTGGTAATTCGACTCCCAACCGCCAACAAGACCCACAAAATGAATACCCTTCAGTCCTGCATCTTTAGCCATCTTCCTCCAGATTTCCAAGAAGTTCTTACAATTTGGGATATCTAATGGAGCATATACCACAAACAACGGTTTCCCATCCACCGTAATATAACGTTTGTCCTTAAAAGCAGGCAAGACAGCTTTGAAATGAATCTCACAATCTCCATTCGGGTATTCTTGAAGCATTAAATCAAAATCTTTATGCATTTGGGCATCACTGTTCCATGTACGGCGCGTCCAACTATGATTTGCCCAACCTAAACAAAAGGGAAAATCGGGTTTACCACTTTCAAGTACTTCTTGGAATATATTGGCCATCAAGGTTCTTCCATTACCAAACCAATAATGCCAATACATAAAGCCCTCAACTCCCGCATTTCGCGCCATTTCAGCTTGTGCTTCCCTTACCCAAGGACATCTAAGATCATAATATCCCAAATCTGCAGGGACTCTCGGTTGATAATGTCCTCTGAAAAGCGGCTTTGCCTTACCCACATTCGTCCACTCTGTAAACCCTTTTCCCCACCACTCGTCGTTTTCCTTAAATGGATGGTACTGCGGCAAATAAAATGAAATTACACGTGCCTTAGTTTTCATTGTTGATTGATTTGTATTTAATTATTTTGGCAGGAATACCCGCCACTATGCAATTGTCAGGGATGTCATGGGTTACGACAGCGTTTGGGGCAACAGTCACATTGTTGCCAATTTTGGCACACCATCGTCGGCAGTCCTGCCGATGCACAAAGTTGTCATCTATTATGGCCTGCCGTTGATTACTATACTTCCCAATGGAATATCTTGATACCAAAACCGATGGATGTCATACCAAACTGAAAAAACAACTTCCGTCCGATTCTTCTCTTCAGCCACTTATTACCCATATATCACTTTGTATACCAATGATTTATAACAACAACACAAAGCGAACCTATTACAGCGTATATATGTACCTATATACCAATGTCCTGTAAGCACTCAATTTAGGGCATCCCCCTTCGAAAGGGCACTTTTCAGTGCCCTAA